>Ga0194057_10000101_pt1 | contig 39788 bp, 30 predicted proteins | sample SepL4415m_MetaG_FD_155474 | JGI IMG/M metagenome (GOLD analysis project Ga0194057, IMG submission 155474) | Anoxic zone freshwater microbial communities from boreal shield lake in IISD Experimental Lakes Area, Ontario, Canada - Sep2016-L442-15m | ecosystem: Environmental > Aquatic > Freshwater... | reverse complement strand
GACCATCTGACACGTGACTTCCTGGGGGTATTTGCTTACCCCCTCAGCTACAACCCCGTGGTCTCCAGCCATTATTACAATCACTTTCTGTTCTGCCGGTGGCTTCATGGATCCAGTAATGCCGGCCATGTCCATCGCAAGATCCATGAGTCTGCCTAGGGCCCAAGACGGCATGGTGAGCTGCTGGAGACGTGTCAATGCTTCCGAGCGAGCTTGTTGGTCCTGCGGCTGAATTTTGACAACGGTGTGTTCCAGTAGACTCATTCAGGGTTTCCTTTTTTTCAGATCGACAGGCTGCCCACAGGCGAGGAGTGTTACCTCATCGGCACCGTGAGCCATCGTTTGGTTGCATCTCCCAACCAGATCTCGAAAGAGACGGGATGCGGGGTTGTCCGGAATCACGCCCATCCCAACCTCGTTAGTGACAAAAATTATCGTTCCGTTGAGATCGGCACAGGTAGTAAGCAATTCCTCACACTTGCGGCTGATTTCGTCCTCATCTATTCGTATCAGCGATTGTTCCGCTCTATACATGAGGTTATTTACCCACAGCGTCAGACAGTCCACAATTCTCACATTGAATCCCAGTGTTTTACGCAGTGCAGCAGCTAGCTCAACAGGTTCTTCAATGGTTTGCCAGTCAAATCTCCTTCTTTCCTCACGGTGTTTTCGGATCCTCTCGTCCATCTCTTCGTCTATCAGAGGGCAAGTCGCGACAAAAGCCCGTGGACCATCTAAGGCTTCACCAGTCTTAGCTGCATATCGGCTTTTTCCACTTCGACTTCCGCCAGTGACGAGAATGATATAAGCCATATGGAGTTACCTGAACAAAAATCCCCGGGGCATGACCACGGGGATTCCAGGCTGAACATGTCTACGTTATTGTCTAGCTGATCTGATCCTTACCAACGACAGTTTACTACAAAACTACTTCATAGTTTCTTTTGCCGCAGTAAGGGTATTCTTCATCAGCATCGCTATGGTCATGGGGCCTACGCCGCCTGGTACAGGCGTTATGGCTGCGGCCTTTTCTTTGACCTCATCAAAGGCAACGTCCCCCACAAGCTTGAAGCCCTTTTCTGTACCAGGGGCATCGACCCGGTTAATTCCTACATCGATCACAACTGCTCCATCTTTTACCATGTCTCCCTTTAGAAACTCGGGCACGCCCATTGCTGCTATGATTATGTCCGCAGAAGCGCAGCGTTCTTTGAGATTTTTTGTTTTTGTGTGGCACACGGTAACAGTAGCGTTCATGTTACGCTGATCGAGCATGTTTGAAAGAGGGCGTCCCACGATATTACTTCGTCCCAAAATGACTACATCCTTGCCTGAAGTCTCGAATCCGCCTCTCTTGATGAGTTCTATTACTCCAGCAGGAGTGCAGGGGAGGAAACGCACTTCGCCTATGCTTATCAGACCAACATTAAATGGATGAAAGCAGTCAACGTCTTTTTCGGGAAGAATCGAGCGAAGAATCTTGGTTTCCGGAATATGCTTGGGAAGTGGAAGCTGACATAGTATTCCGTGAACGGACTTGTCTTTGTTGTACCCGTCAATCACTTGCAGTAGTTCTTCGGTCGTGGTTTCCGCCGGCAGCCTGGATTCAAGGGAGGTGATCCCAATGTATTCACAGGACTTTTTCTTGTTGGTCACGTAAACCCTTGATGCCGGATCCTCTCCCACCAATATTACAGCGAGGCACGGTTGCAATCCCTGGGCCTTAAGTTTGACCACCTCTTCTTTCATCTCGTCTTTGAGTTGCTGTGAAACTTCATTTCCGCTTATGATTTTAGCCGACATGCAATCCTCCTCCTGAACCTGATTAGAACATGATGTTTGAGCGTTGGCCGGGAAGTACATCCCTGGCGAAAGACGGTCGTGAACCTTTATTATTGCAACAAAGTCTATTAAATTCCAGAGCCGACTGATTATGAACAGTAGACCTATAAATAGCCCTAGACATGGGATTGCATTTCCCCATGAGCGATCAGATAGTTCTCAAGCTGCTTCTGCTTCGAGCGCTGCTGCAATCTTTTCCACGGCTTCATGGATCACGGGATCATCCAGTGATGGGGGCCTACCTTGAAGGTCAGCCGCTGCTATCTCCTCAGAGAACGGCAGTATTCCTATTAGTGGAATACCGTCCAAGTTATTCCGAAGGAATTCCTCTTCCTTGATATTACGAACCTTACTCCCAACTGCTACAACTCTATGAAGACCGATATCTCTGGTGAGTTCCCTAACTTTGGCCGCAGTTTCGATGCTTCTTCGACCCGGTTCTACCACTATGACAAGCCGGTCCACTCCTTGAGCAGTGCCGCGTCCGAGATGCTCGATACCTGCCTCCATGTCCATAACAACCAAATCTTTTTGGTAGAGGACCAGGTGGCTTATTAGCGCCTTAAGAAGGACGCTCTCAGGACAGATGCATCCTCCACCGCCTTTCTTGACCGTACCCATGAGCAAAAGTCGAACCCCATCCTTTTCCTTTCCCAGGGACTCGGGAAGGTCGTCAACTCGTGGATTCATCTTGAAAAAACCACCAACGGTTCCCGGTTTAGTGCCGGTTCGTTCGTGGATGAGTTCCTCCATCTTGGCAATCGGTGTTATCTCAGTCGTATCTATTCCAAGCGCAGAGCCTAGATTAGCATCTGGGTCCGCATCCACCGCCAATACCCTGAAACCTTTTCTCGCCCAATATCGGGCCAGGAGGCTACTCAAGGTTGTCTTGCCGACCCCACCTTTTCCGGATATGGCTATTTTCATATCAATTTCCTTCCCAGTTCATTAAATCAAATGGACATACTATTATTATGCACTTGGCAGATAGAACGGAAGGTTACCCGCGTGCGGCCTTCAGTAATTCCAGTACTGCCATCTGGCCGGCCACCGCCATATCCTCGGCACTGAAAAACAGGTCTGCGGTTTCGTCGAAAAGGACACTCGCTTCCGGAGGGAATTCTTCATCTCCCTTCCATAGAATACACGTGATAGGCATACAAGGAAAATAAGAGAGTTCCACAGCAGCGTCACCGGTCTGAATAGCTTTACCGTTCAGTTTTGTGCCTGCCTTAGCCATGAGACCCGGATCATTTCCAAACATGCTAACCAGAATATCCCTTGTCCTCCGGTTAAACGCCGGCTCATAAAAGTGACCATCTTTAAACTCACGAAAATGCTTCAGGCGACCGGAAGGCAACCTGCCGTCAGCGTTGTTCAAGTAATGAAGAGTAAGAATGGCGAGCCAGATCGGCGCTTCTTCTTCCGTGTCCTTGATCGAGAACCGGGAGATATCTATATTAAAAATAATTTCTCTGTCGAGATGAGGAATAATAACAGAACGTCCGACCATTCTCGCGCCTGCTTTCTCTGCCACACGTCCTGGATCTTTACGACCGAAAATCTCCAAGCCGAACCTGAGAGCCTGCTCGTAATTGTCCTGCTTCGGAAGTTCTGGACGAGAAAGATCTTTAATGTTGAGCATGTCTTCCCGGCCCGCCTATATTGTCAGTCGTCGGACCGAAACAACGTGATCCAGTGCCAGAAGGTCGTCGAGAGCCGTCTGATCCGCCCGCACGTCCGTATTGAGGAACAGAAGCGCCTCCCCCCCCTGTGTCTGACGTGCAAATTGGAAGTGGGAAATGTTGATTCCTCTTGCGCCGAGGGTCGTTCCAACTTTCCCAATAACTCCTAGCTTGTCTACTGCATGAATAAGAAGGAGTTCTCCTGACAGGTCAAATTCCCCTCTAAAAGAGCCGTATCGTATCATTCTTGGTTCCGAGCGTCCAAAAAGCGTACCCTCCACAACGTGTTCCTTGTCCTCGGTAACTACTTTATAGCGTAGCAAAGACAGGAAATTCTCGCTCTTACTAACCCTGGTCTCAGATAATATGATGCCTCTTTCTTCAGCCACCATAGGAGCGTTCACCTGATTGACGTCCTCTCGCATAATGGGAGTCAAAAAACCAGTGAGAAACGACGTAGTGATTGGTTTCAACTCCATGTCTATAACTGCCCCGGAGTATTGAGCTTCCACACTCTTGATACCGGCTTGAATAGTCTGGCCGAGAAATAATCCGAGACGCTGGGACAGATCAAGATAAGGTTTAAGATTCTCAAGGGCTTCCCCGGAAACGGCAGGGGCATTGACGGCGTTCCGGATAGTCCCGTAAAGCAGATAGTCTCTTATTTGAGCGGCTATCGCTATGGCTACATTATCTTGAGCCTCTTGTGTCGAAGCTCCCAAATGGGGCGTACAAATTACGTGATCAAGTCCGATTAGTCTGGTCTTACCCGGGGGTTCTACCAAATAAACGTCCAGTGCTGCTCCTGCAACTTTGCCTGATTCTATGGCGTCAGCAAGATCTTCCTCATTGACCACAGGACCTCGTGAGCAATTGATTATACGGACGCCATCTCGCATCTTTCCTATATTCTTGCAATTTATGAGACCTCTCGTCTCATCGGTAAGAGGAACATGCAGTGTTATGAAATCAGCCTCTTTAAAGACCTCATCGAGTGAACCGAGACGTACCCCCATCTGCTTTGCCTGGTCCTCCGAGAGGAATGGATCGTAAGCTATTACCTGCATTCCCAAGCCAATAGCCCGGTCAGAAACAACGGACCCAATTTTTCCCAGCCCAATTACGCCCAGGGTCTTGTTAAATACTTCGGTTCCTGAGAATTTTTTCTTCTCCCATTTCCCCTGTTTCATCGAATAGTCAGCCTGGGGAATATTTCTTGCCAAGGACATCAGCATGGACAGAGAGTGTTCCGCAGTGGTGACCGTATTTCCTCCCGGTGTGTTCATGACCACTATGCCTCTCTTGGAGGCTGCTGGGATGTTAACATTGTCGAGGCCCGTACCTGCCCTGCCGACAACCTTCAGTTTATCGGCAACGGCAATTACATCTTCCGTAACCTTGGTGGCGCCTCTAATAGCCAACCCGTGATAGTCGCAGATAATCTCTTTGAGTTCCTCTGGGGTCAGGCCTACCTTAACATCAACATCGATTCCTTCCGCTTCGCGGAAAATCTGAATACCCAATTCAGAAAGATTGTCCAAGGCAAGGACTTTCATGTTGACTTTCTCCTTTGTTTAAGAGGCCATGAAAGGCATATACTGTGTTCCATCCTCAACCATCTTTGGTGGGCTTCCCGTTATCCGTTCGACTAGAAACACGGAAAATGCCCTTCCGATCGGTTCCCCCATTTTCTCAGAATGCTTCTCTAGCAGATAATATGACTGTCTTATAGTTTAGAATTAATATTTTTTTTAACAGGACGTAGATCGAATGTCAAGAATGCTATTGCGCGAGAAAATAAAGCAAGAGAACGATAATGGCCGCAGCCGACAGTAAAACGGGAAGGGGAGGGGTCCCACGGAGATAAGACCACGGTGTGGGCGTAATAATGTGTTCCGAACAGGGTGCATCATCATCTTCCAAAATATCAGCCCACGGGATCTTTTCCTCGTCCATCGGGCCCAGAGAACCATCCCGTAAGCGCGGTCTAAATTCCACACTGGACGATTTTCTCCACAATTTTTGACCTGGCTGCTCCACTTTGTTCATAGCAATTGATATCCTCATGATAGTTGAAATTAGAATGTTCGATACAGTGAGCGATCATCCCTCGCTGATCAGTATTGGCTTTTATTCTCACTCAGCTCCCATGTCAAGACCTAGCGGGACTAGCCTGGGTTGCTAAAGACTTCAAACCCATTGCAGCGGTCTGCTCACCGTGGTACTGTTCTTGTCAGGAGTTATCGATCCTGCTGATCCTTTTCCAGGAAGATTTGTTAGATGCACAAATTCTATAAAATATTAAATGGATAAGCGTAGGCCTTGAAATGGAGACACTCATAGGTGTAGGCATTTGGGTAATCATCTTTATCGTCTGGTACGTCCGAACGTATCGGGAAAAGTTCAATAACATTTTTCCAAATTATAAACTTAGCATTAAGAGGTCGATTCGTGGAAAGAAAAAAGTTAACGAGCAACCCAAACCTCAGTTGAGGAAGGATTTCAAGTCCCTAGTGGAGATCGTGGAAAACACCTGCGCCATGGATAAGTTTAGGGCCTCCGACGCGGCATCTATGGTTGATGCTGTGAAGCAGCTTATGGAAAAGGAACCGGCAAGCGGACAGATCTGGGAGGCTTATGCTCTTGACTCTCTTGAAACTGCTGAGATCGCGTGTGATGACTGTAGAATTCCTGTTGAGAAAACAGTAAGAAAGACGGGGGTACGGATTCAGTGCAAGAAATGTGGGAAATGGCTTGCGCTGAAGAATTCAAAGGTAACAATTATCAATCCTAGCAGAGCCGAACTGGAGGAATGGGAAAAGTAAGAGGGATCATCATGTGATTTTCTTTCGACGATCAAGGCACAATAATGCGAACTTATATCGAAAATGGATCGGAAGTCACGGGTGAATGCAGCCATGGGAAGATTCCCAAAGATGGCCAGTGTTTCACGGGTACCGCTCCATTCATAGTCACCCTGGGGCTCGGATTGATTGGCGTTTTTGCCACAGGATTCCTCACGTATCGACACATCCTTCTGGCGAGTCATGGCGGAACAGTTGGTGAATCTTTCCTTTGTCGCCCTACGGGCAACATCAATTGCGACGCAATTCTCATGACGCCCTATGCGGTGATCTTCGACTACTTCCCGTCCTCGGTGATAGGCCTGATGGGTTTCACCTTCATGCTTTGGCTTTCGGTCAACGGCCTCGTAAACCCAAGGATCAGAAACGACGCATGGGCGTGGCTTTTGTTCTATGTATTTGTAGCGATAGCTTTTAGTTGGTATTATGCATATATTATGGTCTTCGAAGTCGATTTCATTTGTACATGGTGCATAGTTGTCCACTTAGTAAACCTCATTTCAGTTGTTTTTGTGTTTATCGTAGCAGTCAAAAATAGAAAAAAGTTTGAGCATTCTGCTGTATCAAATCTTGCTGAACGGGTTTACTTAGTGGTAGGTGGTGTTGTGACTTCACTCCTCGTGTTTTTTGCATCCGGATTCTGGGAGAAGTCACTAAGCTTCGATGATGCTAAGCAAAAATATGATGAGCTGGCCAAAAACCCTTTAGTAATAATGTCGTTGCTTAAAGCTTCTCCTCATCACCAAATTTCATCAGAAGAAACGGATCCGGTTTATGGTTCCGTCTCCGCTCCGCATCCCATGATATTGTTCAGTGATTTTCAATGCCCAGTGTGTCTGAGAACTGAAATTTTTCTTCGGGAAATAGTAGATCGCAACCCAAATGAACTGAGACTCGTTTTTAAAAATTACCCTCTCTCAACAGCTTGCAATAAGCGGATTGCGAATGATTTGCACCCCATGGCGTGTAAAGCTGCTCAAGCAGCTTATGCCGCATTTCTCATCGGCGGGTCTCGATCCTTTTTGACCTATGCGGATCTTCTTTACGTTCATCAGCGTCAACTGAAAAGCGAGCCTTGGGTTGGACTTGCCAAGCAGACAGGACTGGAACTACAAAGGTTTACGCTACTGATGGAGCCGGACTCGGCGGCGGACAGAAAAGTGAGAGAAGATGTGGCTCTAGGGCTTGAACTAGGTTTGGATGCCACTCCCGAGGTCTTCTTCGAAGGCAAGAGGATCCCCCAAGGGTTGAAAGGAGAAGATTTTGTGGCGGCTCTCGAAGAGCTTATCCGAATTAGTCATCCTGAAAAAAAGGACCTGAACCTAAACAGATAGCACTGCAGATGTGAGAAGTTTTCCGGCCAACCAACTCCAAATCATTTGAGAAATGGCGCCAATGTGATATGTAGGACGCCGGGCGCAGAGATCATTTAAGATCTCCCTTCATTTCGAGGGAGATTCAATATAATGAAAACATCTAGTGAAGATGCACATTGATGCAGTTTATTTGGAGATAGAAGGGGAAAGCCGTGCTTCTAGGAAAAAAAATCATTCAGCGGATGCTGTTCCACAAATCAGCATTTCCTGCAAGATTACCATGAACAAAGGACGCATACTTATAGTTGACGATCAGGAGGAAATCCTAGAATCTCTCGGGGCTATCCTGACGGATGAAGGACACGAGGTGATTTCAGCCCGCGACGGCCAAGAAGCACTCCACATGGTGCACAGTGATTCGCCGGACGTCGTTTTTTTGGACATCTGGATTCCTGGTATAGATGGGATGCAGACTTTGAAAGCCATCAAGAGGATTGATCCCCGATGCTCAGTAATCATGATGAGCGGCCATGGAACAATTGAGACAGCCGTAAAAGCCATCAAGCTTGGAGCTGCGGATTACCTCGAAAAACCCCTGAATCTCGAGGATGTCCTCCATCTGGTTGATCGGGCTGTTTCAAACCGATCCTCGTCATCTCAAACCCCAGATGGTAACAACTGGGCACCCGGGCAATTCATCGGGAAATCGGATAAGGCGACCAATCTTAGACACGCACTTGCTAAAGCTGCAGCAGGGACAGGGGCTGTATGGCTGGCGGGCGAAAAAGGTACAGGCAAAGAATTCCTGGCCCGCATGATCCACCACCTGGGGGGTAAAGACCGTGCCACCCTCGTAAAGGTGCGCTGTACAGACCTGACGGCCGAAAACATTGAAGACATGATCTTGGTCCGGAATGGCTGGGTGCAGAGGACAGATGGGAGTCTCCCTCAAACTATGGGAGGCACCTTGCTACTGATTCGTGTTGATCGTCTTGAAAGGTCACTGAGACCGCGACTTGCCGAACTAATTCGAGTCCTCACCAACCGCAAGGTTCTTTCTGCGCCCTCTGCGATTCCCACTGTAGGACTCGTGTCCACCTCCCTAAACGATCCGGCGACCCTGGTACAGGGAGACGACTTTCCCCAGGAGCTGGCAGATCTCCTTGGGCAGAGGCTTATCCGGCTGCCAAACCTTCGAGAGCGACCAGAGGATATTCCCCTGCTGGTAAACTATTTTCTCAAGGAGGCTGTAGAAGAATTCGACCGTAACCTAACTGGAACGGATAGAGATGCCATGGCCCGCTTGTGCTCTTATACGTGGCCCGGTAATATAAAGGAATTAAAGATACTTATCGAGCACATGGCGATGACTGCTCCCGGCCCTCTCATAACGCTTAACGACCTGTTGATACCCGGATGGAAGGAGGAGTCGAACTACAGCACGGCACAGGAGTCTCCTTTTGGAACAACATTGGAGCTGTCGGAACATAGCGCTACCGACCCCCACGTTACCCTTGAGGAGAACCTTGGACCTTTGGATCAAGTCAATAACAATAATCGGCCTCAAGAAGGGTCGATATTACGGCAGAAAACACTCCGGGGACGGGTAGTCATTTATGGACAGGGACTTCACTCGGGTGTTAAAACAGGTTTGACCCTCTCTCCTCTCCCCCCCTCAAGCGGTATAATTTTCGGGCACATAACTTCGGGCGATACGGTTCCCGCCATATTGCACAACGTCGAATCTACAGGATTCAGCACAAGTCTTAAGCGAAATGGTTCGTTGGCAAGGACTATTGAACATTTGATGGCGGTGTTTCATGTGTACGGGTTGACAAATGTGCTCGTAAAAATTTCCGGTGAAGTGCCGATAATGGATGGATCAGCTCTCGATTTCTGCAATCTCGTAGAAAATGCAGAAATCATAACACAGGAAGACCCTGTGCAGTCGATACAGATAACTGAGCCTATCGAGTTGCCCATGGAACCAGGGAGTCCCAAGAAAATGAGGATCGAGCCCTCGGATTGCCTAGAGGTAGAGTATTACTTGGATTATCCTCCACCGGTAGGGAGTCTGCACATGGTTTTTCGATGTAAAAACCCTGAGGAGTTCAAAAAAGAGATCGCTCCAGCCCGGACCTTCGGATTTGTCAAGGACATGAGAATGATGGACGAGATGGGACTTGCGGGTGGGGGAAGACTCTCCAATGTGGTGCTGATTGATGATGAGAAAGTTATTAACCCGCCGCTGAGGTTTTCAGACGAATTTGTCCGTCACAAGATTCTCGATATAATAGGGGATTTTTACCTGTTGGGTCGGCCGTTTACCGGCAAGATAATTGCGAGACTTACAGGTCACACCGAAAACATTGAGATGCTAAAAGTGATTAACCGGAAAATGAAAATTCTATGAATGAGTGTATCGGTTATTGCTGCCCCTTGAGCTATTTCGTCCAGGATTGAAGAAAACACTCAAGCAGTGTAGGGAAAGAATGAATGATCCGATAGAAATGACGAGATTGCTTGCTTCCAATTGAATGAATTGTATAAGTTCAGCGGGGATGTCACCGAGCGCGTACATGAAATAGAACAAATCTCCTGCACTCCATAAAGACAATGCCCAGATCCCTGTCAGCAGAGCAAAGTAAAAAAGGTTAGCCCATTTTCGCCCCTCCATGGAGCGCTGAGACCACAAGTAGGCCCTAATCGTTTGCACGAAAAGGTAGGGTGAAAAAAGCTTGAGCCAGAGTGTCAACGATAGATCTCCTAGGCCTGTTCCACTCGAAAGCATCTCGCGGGCAAAAAAGGCTGCACCTGCGTGCAATGAGTTTGTCTGGATCAAAACTACAATCACTGCGGCAGGCAGCAGCAACATGCAGACCAGTAGAACGATTATTTCGCGCAGAACCATAAGTATCATGACCGACATTATACTGCACAAGGTAGGAGTTCCGTGAAAAAAATCTTTCCAAACGTTTGGTTGTAGCTACGGTATGAGAAATCATGGAATCAATCCTTGCTCCAACATGCAAGTAGCAGAAAATTCCGATTACCATTCTGCGTGCAGCCTGTTTTCGCACATTTAATCCTTGGTCGCCGGAAGCCTTTTTTGTTTGGGGAATATGCAGTAGCAGTGATAGTATCTTTGTAAGAATTGTTTTAGGTCAGTCAAGTCAGTAATATCAAGGAGAGTGTCATGGAAAAAATCTGGCTCAAATCTTATTCCAAGTCAGTGCCGGCACAGATTGTTTTCGATGAGATATCACTTCCCGAGGCCTTGGCTCGCACGACAAGGAGGTTCCCGGACAACCCGGCTCTCCTTTTCCAGGGTACTAAGGTGAGCTTCAAGAACCTGGACGACATGGTTTCAAGGTTTGCGTCAGGACTCAGGTCCCTCGGAGTGATGCCCGGCGACAAAGTAGCCTTGCTCATGCCCAATCTGGTTCAGACGGTGGTAGCAATTTTCGGGGCGTTGCGAGCCGGCGCTGTGGTGGCTCTGAACAATCCACTCTATACGGATCGGGAACTGGAACATCAGTACAACGACGCCGACTCCTCTTTATTAGTCTGTCTTGACGTCCTGGTCCCAAGAATGATCAATTTGCGCCAAAAAACGAGAATCAAGAAAATCATATCTTGTCACATCCGAGATTTTTTGCCGTTTCCTCTTAAGCAACTCTTTCCATTTGTTAGAAAGGGTATGCACTTGAAGACTCCTCCATCCACGGAAGTTTATGAATTTATGGATCTCATAAAGAATTATCCTCCCATAACCGACCTTCATAAGGCTGCTTGGAACGATACTGCCTTTCTGCTCTATACGGGTGGGACCACCGGAGTGTCCAAAGGTGTTAAGCTAACTCACGGAAATCTCTCCAGTAACGTACAACAGTGTCGCGTTTGGTTTCAGGAATTCCAGGACGGGAAGGAAATCGTCGTAGGATGCCTCCCCTTCTTTCACTCCTTCGGGATGACAACCGCAATGAATATGGGCATATTTTACGGTTACGGGATCGTATTGATACCGAAGCCGGAACCCAAGGCAATACTGGAGGCCATTAGCAAATACAAAGCTACTTATCTCCCGGCAGTGCCCACGTTATACAATGGCATGATAAATTTCCCCGACCTGAAAAAATATGACATCAGTTCACTCAAAGGATGCTTTTCCGGCGGCGCCCCTCTCCCTATGGACACCATCCGTAATTTCGAGGCGCTGACTGGTGCTCAAATCTGCGAGGGATACGGCCTTACTGAAACATCCCCTGTAGTAACCGTTAACCCTTACGGCGGTCAGACCAAGCTTGGAACCATAGGTCTTCCACTGCCCAACACTGAAGCAAAGCTCGTCGACGTAGATGATTACACCAGGGAAATTACCGTGGTGGGAGAACCTGGAGAGCTTTGTATCAAAGGTCCCCAGGTCATGACGGGATACAATAATCGACCTGAGGAAACTGAAATCACCCTCCGTGACGGATGGCTATTAACCGGTGATATCTCAGTTGTGGATGAAGAGGGTTACTTCAGCATAGTAGACCGCAAGAAGGATATGATCATCTCAGGGGGATTCAATATTTATCCCAGGGACGTGGATGAGGTTCTGTTCTCTCACCCAAAGGTTCTGGAAGCGTGTGCGATAGGAGTGCCTGATGCCTATTCCGGTGAGCGCATCAAGGCATACGTTGTCCTCAAGGAAAGTGAAATGTCTACCCCTATCGAGATCATAGATTTTTGCAAGGAAAACCTCGTAAAATACAAGGTCCCAAAATATGTGGAGTTTGTGACGGAATTGCCCAAGAGCGCGGTAGGTAAAATTTTGCGCAAGGAACTGAGACGCCTTGACCAAGAGAAAACCGCAAAAGATCAAGTCAGTTAGCGTGCAGGGTTGTCTACTTCCAGTCACATACCGGAAATAGAGGCATGTGCTCGAAGTTCTTTGTTTGAAGGGTTTGTCAGAGGGGTGTTATCCTTCGGCCCCCTTCGAGTACTGCCCGTTCTCACGGTAACTTACGAGACAGCGAGACATTGATAGGGCGGTATCCCCTTTCGTTCTTGAGCACTTCCGCAAGATATAGGCCGGTGTAAGAGCCTGGAGTGGCTGCTACTTTTTCTGGAGAGCCATGTGCGATAACGCTACCGCCCCCATGCCCCCCCTCCGGCCCCAAATCGATCAAGTAGTCTGCCACCTTGATTACGTCCAAATTGTGCTCAATGACCACTACGGTGTTGCCAGAGTCCACGAGGCTTTGGAGGACATCCAGCAGCTTACGGACATCAGCAAAATGAAGGCCGGTGGTAGGCTCGTCCAGGATGTAAAGGGTTTTTCCAGTGCTGCGTTTGGAGAGTTCCCGGGAAAGCTTGATCCGCTGGGCCTCACCCCCGGAAAGGGTTGTGGCAGGCTGGCCCAGCTTGATGTACCCGAGCCCTACCTCCTGGATAGTCCGAAGTTTGTTGTAAATAGACGAGATGTTTTCCATAAACTCAGCAGCTTGATTCACTGTCATATCAAGGACTTCTGATATATTCTTCCCTTTATACTTTATGTCTAAAGTTTCACGGTTGTATCGTCGGCCCTGACAGACATCGCACTTTACGTAGACGTCCGGGAGGAAGTGCATCTCGATCTTATTGATGCCATCTCCGTGGCAGGCTTCGCATCGGCCACCTTTGACATTGAAACTGTAACGCCCCGGTTTGTAACCTCTCATGCGCGACTCAGGAAGAGTTGCAAAAAGGTCTCGGATAAAAGTAAAAACTCCGGTGTATGTGGCGGGGTTGGATCTCGGTGTTCTGCCGATAGGATTCTGGTCGATGTCTATAACTTTGTCGATGAAGGACATACCCTCGACGCCGTCCATTTCTCCTGCTCTGATACGGCTCCCGTAAAGCCGCTGGGAGAGGGAACGGTAAAGAATGTCCATCACTAGAGTGCTCTTGCCCGAGCCGGAGACTCCAGTGACGCAGGTGAACAGCCCCAGAGGAATCTTCACATCAATGTGTTTAAGATTGTTGGCACGCGCTCCTCGGATCACCAGTTTTTTCTTTCCTGGCACCCTGCGTTTCCCGGGAATTGAGATGAATTCCTTACCGGCAAGGTACCGGCCGGTGAGGGACTTGTCAGAAGTGAGGATATCCTTGGGTGGTCCTGAAAAAACTATTTCTCCGCCCAATCGTCCTGCACCAGGCCCCATGTCGATAATGTGATCTGCACTCAGAATGGTTTCCGGGTCGTGTTCAACGACCAGCACCGAGTTACCTTGGTCACGGAGTTCCGTTAGGGTGGACAAAAGCCTCTGGTTATCCCTTTGGTGCAAACCAATACTAGGCTCATCGAGTATGTAGAGGACCCCCACGAGGGAGGAGCCAACCTGCGTGGCAAGCCTGATCCTTTGAGATTCCCCCCCGGATAGTGTAGCTGCAGACCTGCCTAGCGTGAGATAGTCGAGTCCGACTTTCTCGAGAAAGCCCAGTCGATCCCGGATTTCCTTAATGATACGTCGACCAATCTCGTTGCGGCGTTTGTCGAGTTGCAGGTTTTCCATGAAGATTGACGTTTCTCTTATGGAAAGAGCAGTCAGTTCGTGGATCGGCATGTTGCCCACTAAGACGTGACGGGCCTCTTTTTTAAGACGCGCTCCACCGCAGGACACGCAAGGCACTGTACTCATATAACGTCCAATTTCATCGACGGAATCTTCCCCTTCATTTTCTCGATACTTGCGTTCCAGGTTAGGAATTACCCCTTCGTAGGTCTTCCTGAAAAAATGATTTCTCCCGTCTCTTTCGTAATAGAAATCGATCTCTTCGCCTCCCGATCCGTAAAGGAGCATCTCCTGAATTTGTTTGGTAAGCCTCCTGAAAGGCATTCGAGTATCGAACCCGTAGTGTTTTGCCAAAGCCTCGATCATTTGGTGAAAGAAAACCGAATTACGATGCTCCCACGGAGCAATTGCCCCTTCCTTTAATGAAAGGTCATAGTTAGGGACAACGAGATCCGGATCGAAACGAATCTTTACTCCAAGCCCTCCACAGGTTTCGCAGGCTCCGACAGGGTTGTTAAAGGAAAACAGTCGTGGCGAAATCTCTCCCAAAGAAACCCCATGCTCAGGACAAGCAAATTTTTCGCTGAACAGGAGTACTTGTCCTCCAAGTTCTTCAACCATGGCTGTGCCTTGCCCGAGCCGTACTGCGGTTTCCATTGAATCAGTCAGACGTTTTTCAATGCCTTTTTTTAGCTCCAACCTGTCAACAACCACTTGTATCGTGTGTTTTCGCTTTTTATCGAGAGGAATATCCTCTGACAGATCGATGAGTTCCCCATCAACCTTAACTCGGACATAGCCTTCCCTGACTAAATGCTGAAGTTCCGCCCGGTGTTCTCCCTTCCTTCCGGAAACAATAGGTGCCAAAAGATGAAAGCGCGTGCCCAAAGGTAATTCCATCACACTATCCACCATTTGGTCGATGGTCATGGAACTGATTGGTTTCCCGCACTCCCAGCAATGGGGGACGCCTACACGCGCATAGAGGAGCCGGAGATAATCGTAAATTTCTGTAACAGTACCGACCGTTGACCTAGGATTCTTCGATGAAGTCTTCTGCTCGATACTGATGGCTGGAGATAGTCCCTCGATCAGGTCCACATCCGGTTTGTCCATTATTTCAAGGAACTGGCGAGCATAAGCCGACAAAGACTCGACATACCTGCGCTGGCCCTCGGCATAAATTGTGTCGAAGGCAAGCGTTGACTTACCTGATCCGGAAAGGCCGGTTATGACAACGAGCTTGTCCCGTGGGATATTAAGATCCACGTTCTTAAGATTATGTTCACGCGCTCCTCTTATAACTATTTCACTGAAAGCCACGATTTATCCCTATCTGTGAATTCGAGAAAAACTACAGCAAGGGCATGAGAAAGTAAACCCCGGCCGAGAAGCGAAAATGATGTGAACTCTGCATGCATGAGAGAGGGAACTCATCTCATGCGTGACCTGCATTAATTGACGATGAATCGAATATTTTCTAGTTTTCTATCAATATAATAACGATAAATTATAAACTACTTGTTGACTAAGCTCTTGGGACATGTTATCTGCGCATTGTTTTCCGAGAGCCGGGAAGTCGGACCGCTCTTCGGTTTTACATTTAGCGTAGGAGGTATGGTTATGTTACGGTCTTTTTCCGATCCGGCTGCTGGGGCCCCCGAACCTCCCGGTGACTTCAAAAGCAATTACCGTTACTTGAAACAACTTATTAACAAGACGCTTAAAGAGGGAACTCCCCTCGAAGATTTGCGCCTTATCCCCAAGCACTCTTCCCACAAGAACACCCCCCGCCAACTTTCTCGAGACGATCTATTCAGCCTGCTACAAATCATAAGGAGGATCAAGACCCGTTACCAAGCGCTCTTGCTATCGCCGGTTCCCAGAGAACTTGAACGTGACATTCTGTTGAAGTTACCGGAGAATCGACTGCCGTGGGAGAATGAGGCCTTGGAAAAAGTAGAGAGGTGGCAATTGGATGTGCATGCAGTGCGCGCTCAGGTCCGAAAGGAATTGAACGACCACCTCAATAGCGAATTCTTCAGAGACGCATAACCGGAATTATCAGGCTTAGCTACTGGCATCTATTCAGGATATTCGTCAAAGAGCTTTCCCCATTTGCTGGTCTTTTTGAAGGCCTCCATTTGGGGTTTTGCTTTTAGGGGCCAGTATATGAAATCGTGGTAAAAAAAAGAGCCGAAAACAAACATGTAGACTAAGGGTGTCCGGAAAAAAAGTCTCTGAAGTGATTTCAGCGGTCCGAACCATATGAGATTCCCCACGAAGGATGCCGCGTTGTTGCCCACGGTGAAGCCCCAGTTCTCTTGAGCGATATCTTCACCCACAACTTCGATATCCTCAAGACGTCCTTTGCCAAGCCCAGATTCATGAGCAATTCGTATGAACTTGAGATTCATGGGATCAAATCCCATCATGGAAGCCGCTACCGCGTCGATGGCGGTACTATCACCGGATGCGAGCATGAGGTCCTTCTCCAGTGGGATCATCGTCCTAGGCCCCGGGCCTTTTCCGCATACCGTGCCATCCATGACCGTGAATATGCCTGTATGAATTTCTTTTTGGATGTCGAGCAAATCGTTAAGGGTTTCATGAATCACTGAGTGCGTGTAGTGGCGCCGACTGGTGAGCAACCCCCCAAAAGCGTTCTTCATGGAACCGGTTGTGCCTGTATATATATGGCATTTTACAGTAGGCAGATGAACTATGTTCTTTCTGATGAAAAACTCCGGAATGTTTATCCCCTCGGGAAAAATATCATCCAAAACGCGCATCTTCGCCCTGGGCCTGTACTTGATCCACCTTATATCAGAGTCCTTGAAATTGTACAGGACCTGAACTCCATATTTCTTGAAAATTGGCACATACTTATTCATGCGCTCTCCCTTGAACGCGTTAGTAACCACCGTTTCATTTTGTACGGCAACGATGTCCTTAAAACCCGCGTCTTTTAGAGCTAGGATAACTCCTTCCAACTGCCATGGCGTCGTATTTGCGCTCAAAAAAGGAAAGTGCCAGGAAATATTGTCTTTGAGAATTACGGGGGCTGAGGGATCAAGAAATTCCATGAAATGGGCCGTTGCCATCGATTCTCGAATATCTTCAAGAACGGTTTTGGGCTTGGTCCTGATTACAGATACTATTGGTTTGGGGTGCATTGAGTGGTCTCTCGGAAGTTTAAGTCCCTTATATGGCCTGGGCACAGCATATATAGTTCACCCGAAGCCTAATCGGAATATGATACCCCTCGTTTGATGAAATGTGCAAGATAATAAAGGAGATTCCCTTTATCCCTTGACCTACCTCGTCCGGCAGGAGTAGCATCCTAAAAAATCTTGTAAGTTTATTTCCGGGTACCGACTGAATGCCCTGATTCGCCGGCATGGTGAAAGTTTTTTCATCATAGGCTTTCAGCGGGCTGGCATTCTGTCCATTGCCTGTCGGGTGTCAAGGGGGTTATCATGGGTTATTTCAGTCCATGGCGTATGTTCCTTTGCCTTCGGTTTCTGGCTTTTCTCATTTTGGTTCTGTCAGTGTCGGCTGACGCACAGAATTTTCAGCAACTGCCTTCTTATAGCAGCCCAACACTCAGCTCACCTACCAATGTTCCATCCAATCCTCTGGGACTTCCGGGAAGCTCCTATGCCGGCCCCAGGGGGGAAGACAATGTTTCTCTTTCCAGCGGGCTTTTCCGGGATCTATTTCCCAAAATTCCCAACCTCGAATTCGGCTTCAATTACATGTTCGGCAGTAATCTCCGGCAGAGTCGTTGGAGCATCGACTACCTGATACCCATGGGCTTTGGACCCGACGCGACGCTTTTTGCCGAAGCTCACGGGGAATCGGTGATTTCAAAGTCATCGACGTGGGTTCCCTTCCTGAACAACTTCTGGCAGTTGACTGCCCCAGGTGATCAGTCGAGGCTGGATCTTTCCTTTGGAATCGGTTATCGGCGCATTTTTGCTCAAGATTTATTGTTAGGCGTCAATGCCTTTTACGATACCACCAGGCTCTATGGACCCTCGTGGCGGTCCTCTGGGGGCTATGGCCTGGAGATGGCGGCAAATGGGCCGGGTGATTCAGCGATAGATTTAACCTTCAACTATTATGGAAACGTTTACGGAGGGTACAATTCCAGGGGAAGCGTTTTCCCCACCTTCAACATTATTGATGGAATCCAAAACGGTACGGCTAATTATGACTTGGAGGCCGGATACTCTCAGTCAATTATTGACCAGACCTTGGACCTGAGGCTCAAAGTCACGGGTTACCAGTTCGCTCTGAACAACTCGAAGAAATACGGAATCAGGTCAGGGGCAGAACTCACCACTGCCGATGGAGTGTTCAGGCTCTCCGTGGACGGCGGTCAAGATGCCGTGTCTGGAACGTACGGAAATATTGGTGGTTACGTAAATGTTGGTTTCCAGTTGGAAAAGCTCCTGTACGGTGAAAACCCTTTCACGATGCCGGAGCCGGTTTTCAAAAGTCCCCGTAACTTGAGGAGGCTTCTTGCCAGACCCGTGCATCGGCTTTGGGTCAAGCCGGCTGCTGTAGTGGCAAACTCCAATTGCGAAGGCCTGCCGGACGACTCTCAGTTTGATACCCCCTCCAATATGGCTTGCTTCTCTTCTGCGGCAAATGTTTGGCCACCTCCTAATACTAATGCCTGCACTCATGAGGGCTACCTCGTGATAGAAAATACTCCAGGTGGGGCATGGACGGGGGCTTATTCTGACCAATGGACGACCCCTCCCCTGAACTATCAGAGGGACAAGGAGCCCATGTTTCATTGCAGTTCTGCGGCCTTTGCACGAATGGCCAAAGGCGTGACGCATGCTTACATAGGTTGGAGGTATTGGCCCCCAGAAAATAGGGTCACAGTATTCTGGGTCACGGAATTGCCGACCTTGCGAGGCAATCCAAATGTTTCGTCCATTCTGGTGTATACTAACTCCAGAGATGACCAGACAAACTGGGTACCGAAGGGGGATCTAAAATACGGGGATGTTCAATGAGCCAGATGGTTCTTTACAATAACATGAAATCCCACAGATTTTTCTTGATTACCATACGAAATAAACTAAGGGCTTTATTGTACCGCTCTTGAAACTCAGCAATAGTTTCGTTTTTTTTCCGAATCGGTGTTCGCATGTTGAACGAGGCAAGTTGACCTCCGTAAGATGATCTGGCATTTCCCGTGATCGTCCGAAATTCCTTGTTCAAAATGGCTGTGTCGTGCTGCAGCCAGCATGTCTGAGAAAGTGATGTTCTTCTTCCTGGAGTACCAATGGGCTCTCTGGAGTAACAAATCCTTTCCCATCCTGAACTGGGCTGCGACCACACAACCACCAGCGAATAGCTCCAATAGGCAATCATCGGTGCACGGGTTACAAAGCATAAAGCATGTTGTCATCTGCGGAAGGATGACTCACATGTGCGTTGATGGAACTGCTCGTGCTGCTGTTGACTATGGCCTCAGGTGCACTGTCGTGAGCGACGCCTGTGCGACAATTGCACTCGCCTTCGGAGATAAGATTTACGTGCACGTGCCGGCTCTAATATGCTATTGCTCGTGCAACCACCGATTCAAGCAGGCAAACCCTGTTTGTGCTGAAGAGATTATCTCATCTCCCCTACCACCGGAATTCACGTGGTCTTCCACCATAAGCCGAAAGAATTTCCACCTCGGGCCTATATCCACCTCATCTGATCCGAAGTAGCTGTAACCTTGGTTGTTTTGGAAGCCGAATTTGTCTCTGAGGGCTTTTGCCAAGACTTGTCCGCCCAATCGAGAACCTTCGAACAGATAGAGGAGCCCTAGTGTACGGTCGAAACTATCCAAAAGTGGCAAACTGTTGCATCGAGGCAACATCTTGGCCTCAGTCTTAGAGATACCAAAATAGGCTAGATCTTTTACGAGATGCGGCAGTCGCCTCTGGTAATCATAATTAAAACGCATGTTTTCTCTGATGAATCTAGGGTCGATCATCTCTTCCGCAGGGAACACGAAGCCGTAAAGGCGCTTGAGTATTTCTTTGTACTGGTCCAGGGTCGCCGTGCCCTTTGGGATGGTATGCAGAGGCCCAAATTTCTCAGCCTCGTCGTGCAACGGCATGATCGCCTCTTTCAGTCGGGACATGAATGTTTCTCCCACAGCTCTCTCCTTTCTATAGTTGACCGTATTTCATTCGAGACACTCAGGAAACTAGATTGATTCCTACTCAACGATAGGTTACGCTGTTTCAATCACAGGTGGAGCCACAAACACGGATGGCGCAGGTTCCTCGTTATCTCAGATCTCATTATCCCTGAATGTTCCTTCACTGATAAGTGAGACCGTGCTACCTTGGCAAAACCGAAGAATCAGAGTGTAGACAACTTCAATGTGAGTCTACTTTACAGCAGAAGGGGGGTCAATATGGACGAGTTCAATAATAAGGTCATGAGAGCTATCGAGGAGAAGCGGAACGTGCTTTGTGAAGCAGCAGTAAATCGACAATATGACCTTCAGCCTGAAATCTGGAAACCATTCGGTGAACAAGGCTTGAGGAGAAGTATTAGAGACGCGGACCACCATTTTTCTTATCTGATTGAGGCCCTCTCGGAGAGCGACCCATCGCTGTTTGGTGGGTATGTCTTGTGGTTGAAGGATTTGTTCGTGGGCCTCAAGTTTCCTAACGATGCATTACCTGTTATGCTCGCGTGTACCCGCGATGCGTTGAAATATCACCTGCCACAAGAAATGTCGCTTATAACCGACCAATACATTGAAGTTGCTCTTGGGGAATTGGGCCAACAAGCCTTACCCCAACCATCATTTATAACTGAAGAAGACCCTTTGTTCGAATTGGCAAGGGAATATCTGGATGCCCTCCTCAAAGGCGAGAGACACCTGGCTAGCCGCCTCATACTGGATTCTGTGGAAAAGGGGGAGTCCATAAAGGAAATTTACCTGAACGTATTTCAGAGATCGCAGTATGAAATCGGTCGGCTGTGGCACACGAACAAGGTCAGCGTGGCTCAGGAACACTACTGTTCTGCAGCCACCCAGTTAATCATGTCACAACTTTATCCGTACATTTTTTCTACCGAGAAAATAGGCCGCAAGTTTGTCGCAGCCAGTGTCGGTGGGGAACTCCATGAAATAGGTATACGGATGGTTGCCGATTTTTTTGAGTTGGAAGGCTGGGACACCTATTACATGGGAGCCAATACTCCAACAGCGAGCATTCTGTCAGCAGTCGAGGATTATCAACCTGATATACTAGGAATATCTGCGACAATGCCGCTTCACAGGAGCGCACTGAAAGACTTGATTTCGGAAGTGCGTTCATCAGACGCGTGCAAAGGGGTCAAGATCCTGATTGGTGGGTACACCCTAAAAGCATCCCCCGCCCTGTGGCGAAAAATGGGTGCGGATGGCTTTGCCCATGACGCCCTGGACGCGACGGTTCTGGCCGCCGGCTTGATGTCGGAGCAGGCTGCGTCATGAACCTGGAACAGCCCGCGGGCGGTGTAGCCTTGTTGTGCGATCTCGGAGGAAACGTATTGCAGGTAATCCGGGATGAACTGGGATTTCTCAAGAAACAGATCCTGGGACGGCCGCTTTCCAGTCTTGTGGATCGAGGCAGCCTTGGGAAGAGTCTGAACTTCATAGTGGAGATTAAGTCAAATGGGGCAGCGTTTGACTGGGAGTTGGCGGTTCCCCTTGCCGATGAAATCACTATGCTCAATTTTTCCGGGGCTATCACAAAAGAAAAATTGTTGATTGTGGCGGCAAAGACAAGGGCGGAAGCGGAACAGTTTCTTGAGGAACTCATGAGGATTGGGAACGAACAGGTTAACGCCCTTCGGGCCGCACTCAAAGATCGTTCAGATTTGGTTCGCCGAGGAGCAGATCGAGATGTCGCTCTTTATGATGAACTCGGTCGCCTCAACAACGAGCTAGCCAATTTACAGCGTGAGCTAAGCAAGAAAAACGCTGAACTGGAACGGCTGAATGAGCAAAAGAACCATTTCCTGGGAATAGCTGCACACGATCTCCGCAACCCTTTGAATGCCATCCAGATGTATAGCGAGTTTTTGCTCGAAGAATCATCAAGCGTGCTGGACCAGGAACACCTTGAGTTTGTTTCTATAATTCATGCTTCCAGCGAGTTCATGCTGCGGCTGGTCAACGATCTCCTGGACGTTGCAAAGATTGAATCCGGGAAATTGCAGCTCGACTTGGACCTAACGGACTTGGCATCATTGATAGAACACAACGTTGCCGTGAACAGGGCTCTTGCTGCCAGGAAAGGCGTTGAAGTACAATTCAGAAGCAACGAGATTCGACTGGAAATATTGATTGACGGGGCCAAAATCGAGCAAGTGCTCAACAACCTGATCACAAATGCCGTCAAGTTTTCACCATCTGGAAGCGTCATAGAAGTTCTTCTCGGAAAATCTGAGAATAATGCTGTCATATACGTTAGAGACCAAGGTCCGGGCATACCAGTCGCTGAACTCGACACCCTGTTCAAGCCTTTTCAAAGGACTAGTGTAAAGGCCACGGCAGGGGAGCAGAGCACAGGGTTAGGGTTGGCCATTGCCCGGAGAATAGTCCTGGGCCATCAGGGGAAAGTTTGGGTGGAAAGTGAGGTGGGCAAAGGATCCACATTTTACGTATTGCTTCCAATAGAAACACACCGATGATCTCTATTGGTACAATGTCCTCAGACCAGAGGATTCGCATATTCGGTAGAAAAGCGGAAATGAATCCTGTTCCCCTTAACCTGAACCGTCAAGTTGATGAGGTGACGAAGTTCCTGACGCATCCCGCGTAGGCCGATCATTGGCTTGCCTCTAGTGCGTGCCGATCACGACTGACTTTGTATTCATACTGTCCGGATTCATCAGACAGGCCGGTAAATTCCATTACCGGCGCCTTGCCCGGGGCAGCAGAGGTTCTGAAAATCATTCGCTTATCGCCGCGAATAATCATCAGACCGTCCCAATCCGGCCCATTGGCCGGCACCACAGCCACTTCATCGGACGGCGCTGGGTCTGCAATCAGATCTCTTCCATGAGAGTTGCGGATGGGTACGCTTTTCGAGGCCAATACATGCAACAAAGTTGGCAAAATATCGGAGTGCACAGTAGCAGTAGAAATTTTTCTGGGCTCAACTCCCGGTCCTACCATGAGAAACGGAACTCGCATCTGGATTTCGGACATTCGACTGCCGTGAGTGAACACCCCGTCCTCACCCATCGATTCCCCATGGTCACCTGTGATCATTATGATATTACGGTTCAGATCGATTGAGCGGAGCAGTTTCATCAACTCGTCCTCCAGAAACAACACGGCGTTCGCATACCGGTTCATGTGATTTTGAATCTGCGCTCTAGGATTGAGAAACTGCCAAATGCCTGGAGATTCTTTAAAGATTTCAAATTCAGGTGGAAACGAGTATCTGTAATGGGAAGAAACGAGATAAAAGAACACAAATTGGGGTCGATCCTCAGAGGATTTGACAATCCTCTTTACGTGGGCCAGCTTCCTACGATCGGAATCCGGCCAGTCATTCATGCCCTTGAGGGTAAATTCGCCCTCTGCAATGAAGTTGTCGCAAGATCTCCCGTTGATAAACTGGTCTAGGCGCCGAAAGCCTTTCACCTCACCAGATGTTAGAAATGTGATCTGGTAGCCGGATCGCCGCAAGGACTCAAGCATCTGCGCAGGGATCTTTCGGTCCAGGGTTTGGTGGTATCCGAGTGGAGCCCTGCCGTAGAGCAACGAGAATAGGCCTAGGTGGGAGCAATTAGATCCTGAATAATGCCGTTCGAGGCGAAGTCCCCGCTCAGACCACGCGTCGAGTTTCCCCATCTGCCCCGGACCGATCGCAGAGTGACGAAAGCTCTCTATAATTATCAATATTATGTTGGGAAGCCCCGGCTTGTTGACGAAGGCAGACGGATCACTTGGTCCAGGATCTAAGGCGTCCCAAAGCAGTTTGGTAGCAGCCGGCTCGTCTTGATGATTCAGCATACCGCTTTGAGCCGCGATGCGCTTTTCCTGCTGTGAATCCGATTCAAGCTGAGTTTCCCATGCGTTCTCATTGTGCCCGAAAAGATTGCCAATCCGACCCACGTTCAGGTTGATCGGAAAAAAACGGTTCAGATAAGCGATGTTCCTCGGCGGAGCAATCACATCGTAATTCCGAAGGTTCACAACCCATGCTAATCCGGCATCATTTACCGCAGCATCGTCTATCGTAATGTCAGCGAAATCGAAATCCTGCCGGATACGATTTGCGTACAGTGTAAGGCGCTGAGTCTCACGATCTGTCCCTGAATGCCCACCGGTCAGTAAGCTTGGGCTTGTCGATCGATTGTGTTTCAGCCCAATTCGAGATGCAAGGTCCTCGGTAAAACGTTCCAAGGGTTTCCTCAGACTAGGGATGAGCGGCATAGTGGCGTAAATCCAGTCCCGATGTCTTGAGAACTCCAAAGCCGGGAGTACGCCCAGTACGAAGAGAATAAGACACAAGGTCACAATGGCTGGCGCAGGGTGCGAACATAGCCATCTGAAACGACGGACGACCCTCATCGTGATCCATCTCACGACAAGAAAGCAAGCTGGACCCGAAATCACGAAGACAGCCAGGACGAAAAATGCCTCCGAGGTCAATCGTTCCCCTGCCCACTGCCCGATATTTAGATCAGGGTTTTCGAGCATATCCCGTATATTGGGAAGATAGTCCCAAACGTGATAACCCGCAAAGCTAACTGAAACAAGATCGAAAGCCATGAAGTAAAATATGACTATCCAGAGTAGATTCAGGGTTACGGCAGCGGCTCGCCACCGTCCTCTAGTAATTAATATTCCCCAAACGATCAGAAATGGGAGAAACCACGCAATTGATTTGGACGCAAGAAGCCAGAACAACAGGACCTTGTCCGACAGAGACATGGTCTGGGCCCTCGGACCAGCAATAACCTGGTATCGGTCCCATTCAAAAAGGCATGCAAACAGAAACGAGGTTAATGTCAGAAAAAGGAGTAACGTTAGCCACTGCACTGCCCGAGAATGCTTCTCCAGGTAAACCTTGTAACTGGAATTCTCCTCGTAGTGGTCGTAGCTGGGCTGTATTGTGGGTATCAAGATGCCTCCACAAGAAGTACGCACGATTAGAGAGTAATTAATTTGGAATAATAATTCGAATTATCAACAAATTGCAAAGTAATTGCTGCTACGTCGACTTGTCTTCTCGATTATGCGGCTCCATTACCTGTAGTACAGTTTTTCCCGGAGACGAGGCAAAACAGGCTTCTTTAAGGTGAGTTCCGCAACTGGGGCAAACGTCTTCTGTGGTGACCCTTTGCCACTTGTCACTATCGCTATCGTAAGCCCCTGAGAATGAGACGTATTCAATAGAACATGGGCAATTGGGACATCCTTTTATATTCCAGGTACCCGAATACCATTTGATGCCCTTGGATTCTTCCTTGATGTCGGCAGTGGAAGACCTGGAAAAGGTTTGTATTATTAATCCCTTGAACCTTCTCAATAATTCACTCAAGAGGTTGGGCCTTTTATCCAGAGTTTTTTCCATTTGCATTCTCCTCCCCGGCCTCCTGATCTGGAGACGACAAAAAATTAGACTTCTTAGCCTTATTCTCTTCTTTCAATAGACTCCTTTGGTTTGGAATCCTCATAACAAACTGAATAATCCGCTGTGTCCGAAGGCCTATAGCCGGCCAATTGATTCGCGTGATATTCTTGCAGGGACATAACCCTGAAGCAATCTCCCCTGTGGAATGACCTGAGGCCGAGCGAGAGCGCGTTTGCGCCGGAAAGTGTTGTGAAATAAGGTACATTGTGGTTAAGCGCTGCAAGGCGGATGTGGTACGAATCACGGAGGGACTGTTTATCAGCAGAGGTGTTGATCACTAAAACAACCTCATTTTGACGGATTAGAGGAATAACGTCAGACTCGCTTTCTTCGTGAACTTTGCCAACTCTTGTGCATGCTATCCCTGCACTTTCCAGCGCATACGCCGTTCCCTCGGTACAGACGAAGGAAAAACCACAGGTTGCAAGTCGGCGCGCTACGATGACTGCAAGTTCCTTATCTCGATCGGACACGCTCAAGAATACCTTACCTCCTGAGGGTATAGGAAAATTCGTGCTGTATTGTGATTTTAGGAAGGCAGGACCAAACTCGCGGTCTATTCCCATCACCTCACCAGTAGACTTCATTTCCGGCCCTAGGAGAACATCTACTCCGGGAAATTTTATGAACGGGAATACCGCCTCTTTGACACTCACATGATGGGGAATCACCTCAACGGTAAATCCCACCTCCTTAAGGGTTTTCCCTGCCATCACCCTAGCTCCCACTTTAGCCAAGGGAATCCCTATGGCCTTGGAGACGAAAGGCACCGTACGGGAGGCCCTGGGGTTAACCTCAAGAACAAATATCTCCCCGTCCTTAAGCGCGAGTTGCAAGTTCATCAGCCCTTTCACCTTCAACTCCATTGCCAGCAGCTTGGTAACTCTCCGGATCTCATCCAGGTTAAACCGGCCCAGGCTGTACGGTGGCAATGAGCACGATGAATCCCCAGAATGTATCCCTGCCTCCTCTATGTGTTCCATGATACCGCCTATAACGACTTCTTCCCCGTCACAAACAGCATCCACATCTATTTCTATGGCTCCGGTCAGATAACCATCCACCAATATGGGATGCTCGGGCGATGCCTGAACAACGTGTTTGAGATAATCCTTAAGTTCCCCATGATCATGCACTATTTCCATGGCTCTGCCGCCCAGGACGTAAGAAGGTCTTATCACGAGCGGATAGCCTATCCGTAAGGCTACTTCCATCACTTCCTCGTAAGAATGGGCAATGTCGTTAGGGGGCTGATTCAGACCTAGACCTACAAGCATCTCCTTGAATCGTTTACGGTTTTCGGCGCGGTCGATCGAATCAGGCGAAGTCCCTATGATTGGAACTCCAGCCTTCGCAAGAGGTACAGCCAGCTTAAGCGGGGTCTGCCCGCCGAATTGGACAATCACTCCGTGAGGTTTTTCCTTCTCCGCAATCGCAAGGACATCTTCAAAAGTGAGAGGTTCAAAATAGAGGCGGTCCGAGGTATCATAATCGGTACTGACCGTCTCTGGATTGCAGTTGACCATGATGGTCTCGTATCCGTCTTCTTTAAGGGCGAAAGCTCCGTGAACACAACAGTAATCGAACTCGATCCCTTGACCGATCCGGTTGGGCCCCCCGCCAAGTATCATGATCTTCTTTTTCTCCGTGGTTGCAGATTCATCTTCATCCTCGTAAGTTGAATACAGATAAGGCGTGTGTGCCTCAAACTCGGCTGCACATGTATCTACACGCTTGAAAACCGGATAAATGCCCAGACTCTTTCTTAAGCTCCGAATAGAGTCTTCGGGTTTTCCGATGAGACTTCCCAATCTGATGTCTGAAAATCCATAGGCTTTGGCTCGCCTGAGGTTGTCTCTTCCGGCCTCTCCATCAAAATGGCCGGGTCGCCCAATTTCTTTTTCCATTTCCACAATCTGTTGAATTTGTCCAAGGAACCAAGGATCTATTAGGCAAGCCTGATAAATCTCATCAATATCTATGCCCGCTCTCATTGAATCTGCAATATATAAAAGCCGATCGGGAGACGGCCGGCGGATTTGTTCTAAAATTTCGTTTCGAGACAGACCTGTCTTCAAGCGCGGTTCCAAGCCGTAGATATCAATTTCCAGTGAACGGAGAGCTTTCTGGAGCGACTCTTTGAAAGTGCGCCCTATTGCCATGGCTTCTCCCACGGATTTCATCTGGGTGGTGAGAGTGTCGTCGGCATTGGGAAATTTCTCAAATGTAAACCTTGGAATCTTTGTAACCACGTAATCTATGGTTGGCTCAAAGGAAGCAGGAGTTTTCAAGGTTATATCGTTGGCAATCTCATCCAAGGTATAGCCAACCGCAAGTTTCGCTGCGATCTTTGCTATGGGAAAACCGGTGGCTTTCGATGCGAGTGCGCTGGACCGGCTTACACGAGGGTTCATCTCAATGACGACTACTCGACCCGTTTCAGGATTCACGGCAAACTGAATGTTGGATCCACCTGTATCCACTCCAATTTCTCTAATTATTGCAACTGACTGATCGCGGAGTATCTGATATTCTTTATCGGTTAGGGATTGAGCTGGGGCAACGGTAATAGAATCCCCGGTATGTATGCCCATTGGGTCGAAATTCTCTATGGAACATATTATCACCACATTGTCCGCCCTATCACGCATGACCTCAAGCTCGAACTCCTTCCATCCGAGAACCGATTCTTCTACCAGGATGCGGCCTACAGGGGAAATTTCCAACCCCCAGGTGGCAAGTGTTTCGAATTTGTCTTCGGAGAAGGCTACACTTCCCCCGGTTCCTCCAAGAGTAAATGATGGTCGAATGACGTTTGGGAAACCGAGATCCCTCGCAATCTCCCAAGCTTCTTCGATAGATCGAGCGTACCCGCTGCGCGGGAGATCCAGGCCTATATTCTTCATGGCCGTCTTAAAAAGGTCCCGGTCTTCGGCCTTGTTTATAGCATCTATTCCAGCGCCGATGAGTTCGACCCCGTACTTTTGAAGAACACCCGCTTCATAAAGCTCTACAGCGAGGTTCAGAGCCGTTTGGCCTCCCAATGTGGGAAGAAGCGCGTCCGGGCGCTCCTTTTGAATTATTGCAGTCAATATATCCAATTTTAAAGGTTCAATGTACGTTGCATCTGCAAATTCCGGGTCTGTCATGATCGTGGCAGGATTGGAATTCACAAGGATTACCCTGTAGCCTTCCTCCTTCAAAGCCTTAAGCGCTTGTGTTCCCGAATAGTCGAATTCACAGGCTTGTCCGATAATAATGGGCCCGGACCCGATGAGCATAATGGAATTCAGATCTTTTCTTTTGGGCATATATAATTCTTTTCTAAGTGAAGTTGTGTGTAAACGATCCACATCGTCCGAAACTATATGGTCGGTCACGTAAAAATTCAAGGGAAACTGCTTGGTCGGCCAAAGTCACATTTATTAGCCTCCTCAAATCGAGACTCGCTGCTCGAAAACGATATAAAAAGGTGATATTCTCCAATTTGTTTAATTTGTGTGGACCATCGCTGCTGATGTGTTGCGGGACACTTTTTTTGCGAACGACGCTGTTGAAAAAACGGAACAAGGGTTGAGTATCCAAATCATGGACCTCAAGTTCACTGACAAAGAACTTCGCAATTTTCTTTGGGAATCCTGGTCTCTAGGCTGGCCCATGATTCTGATTATGTTTTTTCAGTTCTCCATAGGGCTGGCTGACGTTTACGTAGCAGGTTACATGGGAACCAACGTACTTGCCGCGGTCGGTTACGTGGGACAACTCTATTGGACCCTCGTGATTTTAGCCAATGGAATTACCGTCGGAACTGTTTCCATGGTGTCCCAGGCCTACGGAGCGAAGTCTTGCGAAGGGGTAAGCAACATCACCGCAAATTCTCTCCTCATAGGAATTGCGGTTGCAGGCTTGCTTACAGTGTTCTCTGAACTATACCCTGACGCCATAGTGCGACTGGCCGGCATGCCTCCAGAAATCCAGGAGATAGCAGAAAATTTTATAAGGATTTTTTCACTGGTTCTTTTGCCGACCTACGTGATGATAATAACCGGCGGAGTTCTCCGGGCTTCAGGTCGTGTGCGGATCGCTATGATAAACAGCTTCTTAGCGTCATTAATCAACGTGGTCGGAGATCTTGTTCTGGGTTTTGGATGGGGCCCTATCCCAGCCCTTGGATACCTTGGTATTGCCTGGGCCACCGCAATCGGAACCACTCTGGGAATGGTGCTCAACCTCGTTTACGTTTTCCAAGGTGCAGCCCGAATCACGGGGAGGTCGCTTATAAGTCCGATATCTCCCTGTATCATGAACCTTCTCAAAATCGGGATTCCAACCGTTCTTCAGCAAACAGCATGGAATGTAGGAACCCTCGTAGTCTATTTTTTGGTGGGACAGATTCAGGGGGGTGAGATCACCGCACTCGCTGCCATGACGGCCGGCATAAGAATAGAGGCCATAGTCTTCCTCCCTATTTTCGCTCTTAATATGGCGTCAGCCGTACTTACCGGCAGTCGAATCGGGGCAGGAGACATCTCTGGGGCTCGGTCCGGGGCTAAAGCTTCTGCTGTCCTATGTTTGCTCATCATTCTTATTCCATCAGCCGTCATTTTTTTATTCGCCCCTGTTCTGTCAGGGTGGCTGACCGAAGATTACTCTGTCCTGGTAGAAATGACACATTACCTGAGAATAAATATGATCGGGATGCCCTTCCTGGCTGTTGGCATTTGCTTGGCCGGGGCTTTACAGGGAGCTGGAGACACTTACGCGAGCATGAGAATTATTTTCACCGGCATGTGGTTCCTGAGGATACCGCTCATACTGTTCGTCATTTATTATATCAACTCAGGAGCCGAAGGCATATGGTGGGCCATGGCATTTTCCATCATTATTATGTGTGGCCTATTTGTAAAAAGGTTTTGGGGGGAAGAGTGGACAAGGGCATCAGTGGATCGAAAAAAGAAGACCATGCTATGGGAAGCCTGCATTTCGCGCAATCCCAAACCGGCGAGGCAGTGCTTGGTCGAGGAAGAAAGGGTCCAAATGGCCACACGTTTGAAAGAGATCGGCACCCAGACTGGTCATGGACCTGACAGCCGATAAGAGTTTCTGACAATTTCACGTTCCTTGAAGAAAGTTTCTTGCTAAAGATCGATTAATTACTCTACGCTTCTCGAAAATGTCTCCCACGGATGAGGCTTTAATATGGATGTGATGATAATCGGTAACCCGGTGGCAGGGACAGGCAAGACCGTTCAGCGAGTTCAAGAACTGGTACGGATATTGGAGTCAAGAGGCCACAAGGTCGAGGTCTTTTTCACCGGAAAGCCGGGAGACGCATTCGACAGAGCCGGAACGATTCGAGAAAATGTGAACAGGATCGTAATTGCAGGGGGAGATGGAACTGTAAACGAGGTTCTGAACGGTTTGCCAGATCCGTCCCAGATTCCCATTCTTCACATGCCGACGGGCACCGCGAACCAACTAGCTCATCACCTGTGCTTGCCTAGTCGCCCTGAACCGTTTGCCGCCGTTGTCGAAAGCGGCACTGTTACAAAGGTGGACATGGGTCTCGTGGGAAGTCACCGGTTCTTGCTTCAAGTCAGTGCCGGTTTTGACGCTTTGGTAACAAAGATTATTCATGATGGACCGAAGAGAAGTTCCGGATACTTTGGTTATGCCGTCCCGATCCTTAAGAGCCTCGGCCACAGGCTTCCGAACAACCTGGATGTGTCGATTGATGGGGGGAGGAAACTGCCGGGAGGCACGGTAATGATAATGAAAGTAAGGAAATACGGAGGGGTTTTTGTTTTTTCAGACGCGGCCAGGTTGGATTCAGGACAATTTGACATTTGCCTCTTTCGCAAGAACACGATTCCCCATTTGTTTATGTATGCCTTTGCCGGACTGACTCGCCTGACGTGGACGGTGCCAGGAATAACTCACCTTAGAGGAACAAGGGTACGGATAGAATCATCTGAACCAGTGCCGGTCCAGATTGATGGAACGTATTATGGAACCACCCCAGTGGAAATTGAACTCAGAGCCTCAATTGTACCTGTTGTTGTGCCACCTAAAAAAACTTAGCCTAGGAACTATTCTGGAGCGAACTGCTCTTGAATTGACTTCCTCATGACTGATGGAAGATCATCTCTCGAAATATCATTTTTTGTTATTACGTTGAGGGTCTGGCCGGTCTCAAGATTCTTGAGGTCGGTTTCCACCTCGAACAGATTCCCCCTGGCAGTCACGGTAAGTACAAGGGCCCTTGAGACTCCAAGTTTCACTAGGCCGTCCATCGTCTCTTGGAGGTTATGCGTGCTGATCTCACCCTGGTCGACTGCTTCCTTGAACTTGTAAGGACTGAGAATGTCGTACTCCCTCTCCATGGCCGCGGTGGGTTTTATTGAACGGTATGAAGAATCGACTGTTTCCTGGTTTATGGGTTCTTTGAAGTTCTTGAAGTTAATGATCATTGCCATTCTCAGTTTTGGGGTTTCATGGGCCGGTTCGGCTTTGAGGGGCAAAGATTTCGGAGCCATCAGCATTAGTTGAGGTTTGTCCCACTTCTCAGAACTCAAGCCCATCACTGGTTCAGGTACACCACGGGGAAACATGACCACGACGAGTAACGCTGCTGCCGCTACCGTAGCCAGGGCAGCCACAGGGACTTGGAACAGAGGGGCTATCCATTCCTGAAAAGCTGAGAATATGTTACGCGTCTTGGAGTCCACCGGAGAAGCTTCTCTTGGACCTCCAACTCTCGATTTCATAGCGACTCTCGGGGTGACTAGATCAAAAGCCTCTGCTGCGGCATCATGTTGGCCAACATCTCTAAGCTGTTCAAGGCCGGAAGTGATCTTGTCGATTCTCGACACTACCCCCTCTTGTTGTTCAAATTTCATGCGGTAGAACTTCAGCCCCGCCACAAGCTGTGTAAGTTGAAGTTTATTGGCCTTGTAAGCATGAGCGTCGGAGAGATCAATGTACTGGGCCAGCGAACGGGGGTCGTCACACTCCTCGGAAGAAGGCATTCTAAAGGTACCAGTTCCAAAATGGGCACTCAAGTCCGAGTCAAGCGGAAGTTTTTCTACGGCCCTGAGAGGACAAAACCCCTCGCCCACCCTATCTGCCATCCTGACATACTGTTCTATCAATTCTTTTTCGATATCTTTGAAGACGCGCTTTATCCTCCCGGTATCCAATTTCTCATGAGTTATCTTGGAAAGGAGTTCCGAAACATTACTTACCAGGTGCTGGATGTTACTCCTTCCGGTAGGGTCAAAACCCAGCAGGTCTCTTGCATTGGAAAAAGGCACAGGCATGACTTCCTCTGATGGAAGCCCGTCAATGGTTTTTTTCGTAGGCAGTTGGGGAATATCGTGTTGAATCCGAGGGAGGTCAGGCATCTTTTCCCGGTGTAACAATCCTCTTTCAGGTAATAATATCCCCTGGTTGACCATATCTTCATAACTCTTCACTATAACGTGAACCGTACCGGCCACGGCCATGTTATAGAGATAATGTGCATCATCCCTCATGGTTGAACCCAAAAGATAGTTCCGCCAGAATTTGTCGCCCTCCTTCCACAATTGACTCCAGGTTTGGGATGTAGACTCTTGGAGCCGATCAGCCGTCCTAGCGGCCAACATATATATAAAAACTCCCACATCGAATCGACCTTCCAGAGGACCTTCGGAAACTATTGGAGACGGCTCGAAGGGCTCCTCAGACAGAAATTGGCTTACGAGCTTGGCGTTTACATTTATCTGTCTGTTATAAACTTTTGATTTCAGGTAATTCTCCCACACGGAATGCCCGAAGCCCAGGCTCGAACGAACGTGTTGGACCGAACAGGCATCGGACGCTGCATGAACTAATGGGCCGAGAAGCTGTAAACCGACTATATGCTCGTTTGGCCCTCGCACTTCCAGAGGTTCATAGTGGTTACACAGAAGATTGGTATGGTAGAAGCGGGCAAGTACATTCCACGGCGCGAACTTGGTTCCACTGAGATCCTGCTCGAAATTAGTGTTCCACGCATCAATTCCGTCTTTCCAGAAAAATTTTATGCGATCGAGAACCAAGGAATTCTCCACATCCACCAAACCACTCAGATGTTCAGAAATTCCTTTCACGACAAGGGAATCAAACCCCTTCATTGACGAGGCGGTGTACGCATACCCGCTGGCACTGGGCCACGAAGCGTCAGTGTCAGGATAAGGATTGATGAAATGGTTGAAGGCGGTGAACATGTGAAATCCGAGTCCAGTAATATTGGTCTTTCCTCCGCCGGGAAGGGAGCGGAAAGTAAGGGCCAAGTCTCCGAATTTGTCGGTATGCAGTGACTCAAAACCAGCCAGACGTTCTACCGCAGTTTCATGCGGGGGGATGCTGTCGACCGGTTTATTTTCCCCGTAAGCGATCTCAAAAGTTTGCAATGCCGTTTTCTGCGCCTCATTTCCCTGTTTCTTGATGTAGGCAACTGCATCACAAACAACCCAGAAGTGCGATTTGCCCATCATCTTGGTTTCCCTCCTAAGAAATAATTCCTAGACTTTCATTTCTTCATCGGCGCCATCAAAGTCTTCGCGCGAGGTCAAGCTGCGTCTTGTCAAGGTATCGTAGAAACAACTAGTAGATGGACCTCATAGAAAAAACCATAAGGCAATTAAACGGAGAATTCAACTGATGGAGGGTTGTATTGTCATAAAAGGACAATAAAATCAGAAAAAAGTTTCGGGAGGAGGCAGCAGACAAGCTTTCAAAGCCCCAAAATGAGGCTTCAGGCTTGTCCTTAGCTACAGGAAATATGGTATTCCCTTGACCCGGAGAACTCTAGCGTTGTTCCGTGTGACTCTCAAATATACGGTTCAGTGGCAGTCTGCACGCGTTTATGTCTTCGCCGCAATCCTAATTAGTAGCCAATAGGCTTGCCATATGACCGTTTGACCTTGGCAATCGGCATTGGCGGCATCGGAAAACATGGCGGCGGCGGAGCAACTACTATTGGCACCACGAGAGGGGGTGGTGGTGGAAAGAGGGGTGTCGGGACGCAGCACGACGATAGAGGGACAATCGGTGGTCCACAGATCGGGATCTGAGGACAGCAATATGATGCCATACTGCCATAGGCATGAGGGGTTAACGGGGTGAGCAACGCGGACAGTACCAGAAATCCTACAGTGCAAACTAGGAGTGGCCGTACCATCTCTCGACTCCTTAATAAATGATATCTACTTGTTACAACACTTTACTGAAATATCTTATCATTTTAATTCATAACTGTCAATAAAGTATTAATTATAATTACGTGATGCCCATATTTACAGTCGGCACTGCCTCTTTCTGAACCGGTAAGGTCGATCATTCCTGCAGGGGTCTCCCCAGTCACGTAGCCTTATCCAGTTCGAAGACATCGTGCAGGATCCGTACAGCGAGTTCGGCATACTTTTGTCGGATCACGCACGAAATCTTGATTTCTGAAGTGGAAATCATCTCTATATTTATGCCCTCTCTAGCGAGAGCAGAAAACATTTTCGCTGCGACCCCGGAGTATGATCTCATGCCGAGTCCTATAATTGATACCTTTGCGATGTCTTCACATCCGTTTATGTTTTCCGCTTGGAAATATTCTTCAATCCCCCTGCATATCTCCAAGCCTTTTCCCAAATCGGCTTCAGGGATGGTGAAGCTGATGTCGGTTTTCCCTTCAGCGCTGCTATTTTGAATAATCATGTCAACCACAACGTGGGAATCCGCCAGTGCTGAGAATATACGGGAGGCTACTCCCGGCTTGTCCTCTACTCCGGAAATGGTTATCTTTGCTTCTTTCGTATTGCATGTAACGGCCCTGACCGACTCTTTTTCCATGTCTGAACTCTCCTCCGTGACCAGTGTGCCCTCATGATCGTTGAAGCTGGAACGAACTACCAGCGGCACCTTGTAACGCATCGCAAATTCCACTGCCCTGATATAGAGCACTTTGGCTCCCAGGGATGCCATCTCCAACATCTCTTCATAAGCGATTTTTCCTATTTTCCTGGCTTTACCTGTAATATGGGGATCCGTTGTATAAACTCCGTCCACATCTGTAAATATCTCGCACAAGTCTGCCTTCAGGGCGGCTGCCACAGCCACAGCGGAGGTATCGGAGCCCCCTCGGCCCAAGGTCGTAATGTTCCTCTTTCCGTCCACACCTTGAAAACCTGCTACAATAATGATTCGTCCTTCTGCCAGATCCCTCTCCATGGCTTCTTTAGGAACATCGTAGATCCTGGCCGCGCCGTACGCATCATCTGTCACGATAGGCACTTGCCAGCCGCAATATGATACCGCTCTATAACCCATGGATTCGAGGGTGATCGCCAGTAGCGCAACAGTGACCTGTTCCCCGGTAGAGACCAATACATCAAGCTCTCTTTCGTTAGGAGCAGGTGTTATCTTCTTCGCCAAATTTATCAGCCTATCGGTCTCCCCGGCCATGGCAGACACTACCACTACCATGTCGTTTCCCTGTTCCTTGCGGGAAGCCACCCGGCGTGCCACGTTCGCAATACGCTCAAGGTCTCCTACCGAGGTGCCCCCGAATTTTTGAACTATTAACGGCATATCACTGCTCCATCACAAAATTAGTCGCCCCTACGGATGGATTGCGACGTTCCCATTCATCAATTACACTGGGAAGTCTGGTCGCCCATGCACTTTTATCGGTCCATTCAAATACTACTTTCCTAAGATCTTCCTCTTCCGTGTAATAGATAAAAACTCTAAGCGATTCGCCTCCGAGGTCAAGTATTTTTTCCGCCCACTCCACGATGAGAGCCCCACCTGACCCGAGAGGTTCCTCAAGTCCTATTTCATCTACTTGATTGGATTCTATTCTGTACAGGTCGGCGTGATAAACTGGGAACTCTCCTTCAAATCGATTGATCAGAGTGTAGGTAGGGCTTACCACGTCGTCAATTGCGACACGCGCAGCAATAGAGACTATCCCTTTCGCCAGCCGAGTCTTGCCGGACCCCAAATCGCCCCGAAGAAGCACGGCATCTCCAGGTCTAAGAATCTTCCCTATGGCTTGACCCAGAAGGATGGTTTCTGCTTCCGAGACGGTCACTGCTTCCCAGGAATTAAGCATTGAGAAACCACAGCGTGAAATTGACTCAAACGGAACGTAATTGCAGAGCACAAGGACGGTGTTGAACTCCGATGCGAGTTTCGTGACACAATCCGAAAACGTACTAATAAATCTTCTTTTCTGCAAGGACTTAGATTTTTCAAGATTTATTTCTTGCTTGAATCAACTCAGGAATGAATTTCAGCAGTCTTGCGGATAGGAGCGGGAGTATATATAAGGATGCTTACCCGGAATACCAGAAGTATATGGGGCACTAATTCAGCGGAGAGCATGTAGTGAAAATAGCTACGCGTCTGATGTTATCTTATTTGGTAATAATTCTGATGACAACTCTCGGAATGGTATTCTTGGCGGATAAGGTGCTCGACCGCCTCATGTCTGAGAACCTTGAAACGGCTTCGAAAGCAGTGAGCGCTCTTGCAAAAGCAGACAATGATCTTTCCGAGACGATTCTTACGCGATTTGGTGAGAAGCTTGTTGAGGTACAGGGGCATCAAGCTGCGGCACTTCTCTCATTGGAACTTTCGAAGCGGAACCCCCAAGATTATGGGGAACTTCGTAAGGATAAAGAACTACGAAAGATAGCTGCACAGAACATTTATACACCTGAAGGCGAAAATATTGCGGGCCATATTGACGTGTTTGACAACAAGGGGGTCGCAGTCTGGCATTTAAATAGTAGCGTGGAAGGCAGGAATTACTCTGAATGGAAAGATGAATTTCCAGACATGTGGGAACTTGTCCAGCGTTCTTTTACAGAAGATAGGGTTCAAGGTTACTATACGTTTATAGATAGAAATCAAAAAGCTGCAAAAAAATTCATGGCCTTGATGCATGTTCAGGGAACCCCTTTCGTGGTTTCTGCAGTGGTCGAAATAGACAAGTACTTTTTGCCTGTACAGGAGAAGATCAGGGATGCTGACAATAAAGCCGAGCAACAGGCCCGAGCATCGATTGTAAAGTCTACGGGTTCGACACTTGACCATGCAAAATTCCTCAGCCTTGGAGGAAGCCTCATCCTTTTGGCGCTTGCAGGATTTTTCGGATTCTGGTTCACTGGTTCCATTTCTCGGCCCATCATGGGGCTTCGTGACGCAGTTAAAAAGATTGGAGAGGGCGACTTCCAAGTGCAGGTATCAGAACGGGGACCCGAGGAAGTGAAACAGTTGGCCCAGTCCTTCAATCTTCTTGGCCGGCAACTTACCCAGTACGTGAATAGACTTGCCGAGGAAACCGCAGCTAAACAGAGAATGGAGAGCGAACTTTCCATAGCTGCAGAAATACAGAGGAGTTTACTGCCCACCAGTTTTTCTCCACCTGAGGGCGGTGACAGGCTGGAAATCTATGCCGTGATGGAGCCGGCTCGAAATGTGGGAGGCGATTTTTACGATTTCTTTTCTATCGATGAAGAAAATATGTGTTTTGCCATCGGTGATGTTTGCGGGAAAGGAGTGCCTGCGGCCATTCTCATGGCTGTCACCAAGTCGCTCCTGGAAACGGCAGCCGGTGAGAATAGCAACCCTGGCCATGTCTTGGCTCGCGTGAACCGACGCCTGTCTCAGAATAACGAAAGTTGTGTATTCGTAACGATCTTTTGCTGTGTCCTCAATTTCAAAGAAGGAAAGTTCATTTATGCCAACGGCGGACACGATTCACCCCTTGTAATTGGACAGCAAGAAAGTATTGCTTTCTTAGATCACCCAGGTGGTCCCGCATTGGGCCTGTTCCAAGATGCGGTTTTCCCAACACAAGAATTCATCATGGAACCGGGAGATACGCTGTTGGCCTTTACAGACGGTGTCACTGAAGCGTTTGATAGGACGGGACGCTTCTTTGCCAAAGAAAACTTGATTAAACAAGCGCGCCGGCTCACGGATAGGTCAGTTCGAGATGTGGTTAAAGACCTGTTCAAAGAGGTTGTTTCCTTCTCTGACGGGATGTCTCAGGCGGACGACATTACAATACTGGCTTTTAGGCTCAACAAAAAAGTCTGAAGTTTTAACTCTATAGAAGGAACCTGGATTATTTGGACGGAGGCAGATAATGGAAATGAAAGTGATTCACGGGGACGCGAGGCTTACCCGGATTGCTCTTTCCGGAATACTTGACCTCGAAGGAGAAAGCAAGATAGGCAATGAATTCAGGCAGCTTGCAGACTCCAGTAAAACTCACTTCTTAGTCGATATGAGCCAGGTTTCGTATTTAGCCTCGCTTGGAATTCGGCTGTTGTTCACAACCGCCAAATCTTTGGCCACTTCAGGAAAGAAAATGATTGTCTTGAGTCCACAACCAATGGTCGAAGAAACATTGATGACTTCCGGCACTGCCAGGCTCATCCCCATAGCGCATGACGAGGATGAAGCATTACGGCTTCTTTGAGCCCTGGCGGAAACTATGCAGCTATAATGTCACATCCCTCAAGTTTGGCATTTCAGCCAAATGCACCGCTTAGGTCATCCCCGCAGTGTTAAGGAAGTTTTCGAAGGATAAGGAAAACCTAAGATTCTTCGGTGCGAATCGTGGCCACAAGAGGTTGTGAATGAAGAACCAGTACACTACATTGATACGAAACAACGCCAATGATTTGATCAAATCGAGTAAGGAAGTTAACAAATTCTTAGAATCCCAATTGGTATCATCAAAGATTGTTTACAAGGTGAACCTGGTACTCGAAGAAATACTTACGAACATTATCAAGTATGCTTTTGATGACAAAGAGGATCACGTCATACG
>Ga0194057_10000099_pt1 | contig 40052 bp, 28 predicted proteins | sample SepL4415m_MetaG_FD_155474 | JGI IMG/M metagenome (GOLD analysis project Ga0194057, IMG submission 155474) | Anoxic zone freshwater microbial communities from boreal shield lake in IISD Experimental Lakes Area, Ontario, Canada - Sep2016-L442-15m | ecosystem: Environmental > Aquatic > Freshwater... | reverse complement strand
GCCTTGAACGTCGAATCATATCGCTTACGACTCCGTCGTTTCGCCATTGCTGAATCCTTTCTGAAACTTGGTTAAGGACATCCATTTTACACCTTAACCGTGCGCCCAGTTTTCCGGGTCCCGCGCAATCAACTCAGCGTCGCACGACAACCCGCAGGAAAAAAACCACACACGAGGGCAGTCGTCTGCGCGACACCACGTTGCGCTTCGAGAGTTTGGAACAGCGACAACTTCTGACGGTGCTCCCGCTTTGGCCGACGCAGGGCGGAACGCCGGACTACTACGGTGGGGTTCCCAATTGGGCCAATAGTCCGCAGCCGACCGTCAATATGACCACGGGGGCAATCACGGGCGGCATCCAAAAATTCGCCGACTCGCTGGCCGGTCTGTACTTCGCCAGTCCCACGGGAAACACCACCACGAATGCTTTCAATCGACTAGCCGCAAGCAACAACCTCCAGCAATGTATTCCCATTGCGGTTCCAGACGTGGCGACGTACCTGGGGTCCGATTATTACGAGATCGCCTTGGTTCAGTACGCAGAGAAGATGAGTTCCAGCCTGAATGCGACCACGTTGCGGGGCTACGTGCAGGTGGAAACGACGGCAAATTTCGCATACAGCGAGCACATCCGCCTGACCTATCCGGACAATACACCGGCGAATCCTAACGATAATCCGCCGATCTTGGACACTCACGGTATACAAGTCTACGCACTGGCTCCTCCGGAGTACTTGGGTCCCTCGATTGTGGCCGCGAAGGACCGGCCGGTGCGCGTCAAGTTCTCCAACTACCTGCCCACGGGCACCGGCGGCGACCTGTTCCTGCCGGTGGACACCACGAGCATGGGCGCGGGGATGGGCCCGAACATGATCATGCCCATGCCCATGTCGATGACTTACTCGGCCGCAACCGGAGCCACCGTCGATATCATGACCATGGCCCCCCACAATCTCACCGTCGGGCAGTCGGTAATCATGGACGGTTTCACGCCCTCTGCCTACAATGGCGAATACCGCGTGCAGGCGGTTAGTGCTGACAAAATGCATTTTACGGTCACCCTGAAGACGGACCCAGGCAGCAATCCCACGGTTTGGGGGAATGTGGCGGAGGCGTACACGGACAATCGCGCCACGCTGCACTTGCACGGTGGCAACGACGTGTGGATCAGCGATGGTACTCAGAATCAGTGGATTACGCCCAGCGGAGAAAACACTCACTATCCCGCGGGCGTGAGCGTGCAGAATGTTCCCGATATGCCCGATCCCGGCCTCGGGTCGGAGACCTTCTTCTACAGCAATCAGCAAAGTGCCCGGCTGATGTTCTACCACGATCACGCCTTGGGGATTACGCGACTGAACGTGTATGCCGGCGAAGCTGCGGGATATTTGCTAACCGACGCTGTGGAGCAGGATCTGATTACGCGCGGCATCCTCCCCGACGTGGGAACCCCGCTGATCATCCAGGACAAGACCTTTGTGGACACGACGTTGGTCAACGTGAACGGAACACAAGTACCCGAGGTTCTCACCACGGATCCCACCTGGCCGTTTGCCGTTGACACTGCCAAGTCCGATCTCTGGGCGGGCCACGTCTATATGCCTAACCAGAATCCCAATAGCCTTGACGGGACGAACCCCATGGGCCGCTGGGACTACGGCCCATTCTTCTGGCCGCCGTGGCCCACGACGAACAAGCCATTGACCAACCCGACGGGCCTCACCATCACCAATGGAGGCAGCGGCTACCTGAGTGCTCCGTTGGTCACCATCACGCCAGCCCCAGGAGATACCACAGGCTCCGGTGCTAAGGCCACCGCTACTATCACCAATGGTATCGTGACGGCTATTACCCTGGTGACTCCGGGCACTGCCTACACGGCAGATCCGATCGTTACCGTCGCCCCGCCACCTACGGGAGGCGTTGCCGCCGCGGTGACGATCAACACCCTGCTAGTCCCCAACGTGCCCGATCTCTCCATGACCATGGAGTCCTTCATGGACACTCCGTTGGTCAACGGCACTGTTTACCCCTACATGGATGTGCAGCCCAAGGCGTATCGATTCCGCGTCCTGAACGCCGCCAATGACCGGATGTGGAATCTGCAATTGTACACGGCGAGCACCATCGTCGCGGCCATCAAGGTCACCACCGGCGGCAGCGGCTATACGACTCCTCCGCTGGTCACCATCACGCCGGCCACGGGGGATACCACGGGCATGGGTGCCACAGCCACGGCAACGATCGATCCCGTGACAGGCGCGGTAACGGCCATTACCCTGGTGACCGTGGGTAGCGAATACACCGCAGCTCCGACCGTCACCATCACTCCACCGCCGACGGGCGGTACCCAAGCCACGGCGACAGCCACGATCTATACCGGTTCCACGGAAGTGGGCATGGTCCCCGCGACCCCAGGCGCGGCGGCCTTCCCGGCGGGCTGGACCACCCAGACGGTCGGCCAACCTGGGAACATCCTGGACAATCGATTCGGCGGCGTTCCCGATCCCCGAAACATCGGCCCGTCCATCGTGCAGATCGGCACGGAAGGCGGCTTCCTGCCGACGCCGGTGATCTGGCCCAATACCCCCATCGGTTTCGAGCGGAACCCTAAGAACATCGTCGTTGGCAACGTCGCGGAGCACAACCTCTTTTTGGGGCCGGCGGAGCGAGCGGACATTATCATCGACTTCTCGCAGTTCAAGGGAAAGACCGTCATCCTCTATAACGATGGCCCCGCAGCCGTCCCAGCACCAGACTCCCGCTTGGACTACTTCACGGGCGACATGAGCCAGACCGCCACGGGCGGCTCTATTTCCACGTTGCCGGGCTACGGCCCCAATACCCGCACCATCATGTGTTTCCGGGTATCGGCCACCGGAGTCCCGACGCCCTTCAATTTGGCTGCGCTCCAAGCTGAATTCACCACGACCACGGATCCCGTTACGGGTGCCGTCAAGCCGGGCGTCTTTGTGCGGGACCAAGACCCAATCATCGTGCCGCAAGCGGCATACAACAGTGCCTACGGCACAACGAGCTTCCCCGCCGACACCACGGCCTACTCGCGAATCCAGAATATGTCGCTGACCTTCAAGCCCCTGGATCTGAGTACCCCGGCTCTGGCGGATCAAGTGGCTACCTCGGTGACCATTCCGTTCCAGCCGAAGGCCATCGCGGAGCTCTTCGAGAACAACTATGGACGTATGCAGGCTACCTTGGGAGTAGAGGTGAAGTTTACCAATGGCGGCAATCAGACGACCATCCCCTATATGGTAATCGATCCCGTCACCGAGATCCTTACCGACACGCCCAATCCGCTGGCGACCCAAATTGGCTCGCTAGCAGACGGAACCCAGATCTGGAAGATCACGCACAACGGCGTCGACACCCATCCCATCCACTTCCACCTGTTCAACGTGCAGGTGATCAATCGCGTGGGCTGGGACGGGGCGATCAGGGTGCCGGATGCCAACGAACTGGGCTGGAAGGAGACAGTGCGAATGAACCCACTGGAGGACATTATTGTGGCCCTGCGGCCGACATCGGCCAAGGTACCGTTCGGGGTACCCGACAGCATCCACCTGCTTGACCCGACCATGCCGCAAGGTTCGACGGTGGGCTTCTCAGGCACTTCCCCGAATGGGACACCCATCGCAGTTACCAACCAGGTCTATAACTTTGGCTGGGAGTATGTCTGGCACTGCCACATGCTAAGCCATGAAGAGATGGATATGATGCGGCCGATGCAGTTTAACGTGGCACGCGCGCTGGCTACGGCGTCGGTGTTGTCCTATACGTCGACTGTCAGCACCATCAATCTTTCCTGGACCGATCCCACGCTAGTAAGCAATCCGGCCACATGGGGCAATCCGGCGAATGAGATCGGCTACCGGATCGAAAGGGCCGACATTGATGCCAATGGCAACCCTGGGATCTATCTCCCGATTGGGTTGGCCCTCGCCAACGCCACGAGCTTCACCGACACGACCATGAATTTGGCCTCGGCATACAGCTATCAGGTGATCGCTTACAATGCGGCCGGCGAAACGAAGTCGAACGCTCTGCTCACACCGCCCCTGCAATACGTGGCGGCTCCGACCAGCCTGACGGCGTCCTTGCTGGTCGGACCGCAGGTGCGCCTGACTTGGACAGACAATGCTCTCAACGAGACGGGCTTTGTTGTCCAGCGGAGTACCAACAGCGGTGCCTTCGTCACGATCGCCACGCCCGCCGCACTCGTCGGCACAGGCACGGTGGCCTACCTGGACACTACGGCGCAGCCGGGCACTACTTACGCGTACCGGGTGTACGCGGTCAACGGGGCGATTGGATCGGCTTTCTCCAATACTGTCACCGTGATCATCCCCGTGGCTCCCGCCGCCCCGACCAACCTGACGGGAACCGCGCAGACGGGACCGCAGGTGAGTCTGACCTTCAGAGACAACGCCACCAACGAGACGGGTTTTATCGTCGAGCGCAGCGTGAACGGCGGGGCATTCGCCACGCTTACCACGCTGTTACCGAATATTGGTACGGGCAATGTGACCTACGTCGATACCACGGTAACGGCGGGCATCTCTTACGCCTACCGGGTCAAGGCGGTGAATGGGGTCGTCTCCTCGGCATTCTCCAACACCGTTACGGTGAATGTGCCTTTGCCTCCTGCTCCAGCGGCCCCGAGTACCCTATCGGCGTCCTTGCCGACAACGGGATCCACACCGCAAGTTGCATTGACTTTCTGGGACAATGCCACCAATGAGACCGGCTTCGTGGTCGAACGCGCGGTAAACGGCGGGGCCTTTGCCTCGCTTGTCACGCTTCCAGCCAGGACCGGCACCGGCATCGTGAGCTACACGGATACCACGGTGGCAGCGGGAACTACTTACGCCTATCGAGTCAAGGCCATGAACGGAACGGTGTCGTCCGCCTACTCGAATACCGTAACGGTGCTTGTGTCTGGTGCTCCTGCGGCCCCGAGTACCCTATCGGCGTCCTTGCCGACAACGGGATCCGCACCGCAAGTTGCATTGACTTTCTGGGACAATGCTACCTTCGAGACCGGATTCGTGGTTGAGCGCGCGGTGAACGGCGGGGCCTTCGCCGCACTCGTCACGCTTCCCTCCAGTACCGGCACCGGCATCGTGGGCTACACGGATAACACGGTGGCAGCGGGAACTACTTACGCCTATCGAGTCAAGGCCATGAACGGAACGGTGTCGTCCGCCTACTCGAATACCGTAACGGTGCTTGTGTCTGGTGCTCCGTCGGCCCCGAGTACCCTGTCTGCGTCCTTGCAGGCGACGGCGGGAACCGCGCCAAAAATTTCATTGACTTTCTGGGACAATGCTACCTTCGAGACCGGCTTCGTGGTTGAGCGCGCGGTGAACGGCGGGGCCTTCGCCTCGCTCGTCACGCTTCCCTCCAGTACCGGCACCGGCATCGTGGGCTACACGGATAACACGGTGGCAGCGGGCACTACTTACGCCTATCGAGTCAAGGCCATGAACGGAACGGTGTCGTCCGCCTACTCGAATACCGTCACCGTGACAGTGCCAGTAGCACCAGCGGCCCCCTCGAACCTGAAAGCGACCGCGGTGGCAACCAACGCAAACCGTGCCACGGTCAATCTGAGTTGGACGGTTAATTCCACCAACCAAACTGGCTTTGTCATCCAGCGTTCCACCACTTCGGCGTTTACGACCGGAACCACAACCACCACCATCAACATTCCGGCCAACGCGACCAAGTACGCAGACACGGGCCTAGCTCGTCGCGCGACCTACTACTACCGGATCCTGTCTCAGAACGCCTACGGCGATTCGATCTGGGTGAATCTAACCCCAGCTTTTATCGTCACACCGTGACCCGCGTCGTGCTTCCGGCGTCAGCTCATGGCTGACGCCGGAAGTCGTCTTTCTATAAACAATTTATCCCTCGTCCTACATGCGGCACGGTATGACCGTTAAACCGGTCACCCGAGTGAATTCCGCAATGTTATCCGTAACGGAGTGGCAGTCCCCAACTCGCCGTTCAACCTCAGTGGCGGCCGAACCATCCGTGCCTCTGGCAATGGCGGTACCGACACCTTCACGATCTTGGGCGGCGTCGCGGCCGTGCTGAACGGCACCGGAGGGACCAATACCTTCACCGTCAGCAACTACACCGGCACCGCTACGCTGACCGGCAACGGGTCCGACACCGTAGTTGCCTCCAAGAATGCGAACTTCACCCTGACCAACACCTCGCTGGTCTCCGGCTCCATGAACCTGACACTCTCAGGCATCACGACCGCCAACCTCACCGGCGGAGTGGGCAACAACACCTTCACGGTGCCTGGCTGGACCGGGGCCGGCACGTTGGCCGGCGGCGGGGGCACCGACACCGTGATTGCCTCCATCAACGCCAGTTTCACCCTGACCAATTCCTTGCTCACCGCCTCCAACGGACTGAGTCTGGTTTTGGCCGGCATTGCGAGCGACACGCTCACGGTAACCAACAACACCGCCACGGCTCGTGTGGTTAACGCCTCAGCCTTCACGGGCAATTCGACCCTGACGGCCGGCGGCTCGGGGAAGGCCACGCTCCTCGGTGGACTGGGCAACGACACCTTGACCATCAATGGTTCTGGAATGGGCACCCTGACCGGACCGACCGGTGCCGGAACCGCCAGCAACTGGTTCATCAGGAAGACCGCTCGGGATAAGATCTTATCGAGGGTTTCCGAGACCATCACTACGTTCCCGTAATCGCGAAAGGTCACGCTGTATTCACTCTCGGGGGCCGTCCCTTGCCATGACGGCAGGCCGTAGGGTGCGTGGAGCGAACCAGCACCCGGGAAATGGTGCGTTACGCACGGACTCAATACTTCGAGAATGTCTACCCTAGAATAGACCGGTTCGCGTAACGCACCATTTCGTGGGCATCCGTGCTCCACGCACCCTACGTTTGCATCGGCCACGCGCCACGGTAAAAGCGGGATAGATCTGGAGTGGCCGGGAAATGGTGCGTTACGCACGGACTCAATACTTCGAGAATGTCTACCCTGGAATAGACCGGTTCGCGTAACGCACCATTTCGCGGGCATCCGTGCTCCACGCACCCTACGTTTGCATCGGCCACGCGCCACGGTAAAAGCGGGATAGATCTGGAGTGGCCGGGAAATGGTGGGTTGCTTCCGCCGGCAATTCGTCCCATAATTGCCTGATGAACCACATTTATCTCGACCACAACTCGACGACTCCCACACGGCCCGAGGTCGTCGAGGTTATGGCCCGCTGCTACGCGGCCGGATATGCCAACCCGGCAAGCCGGCATCAACCGGGCCAGCGTGTGCGCCGCATCCTGGAAGACGCCCGGCAACGGGTGGCCGAAATCCTCGGGGCCGACCTGAACTGCCTCAAGCCCGATCGGCTGATTTTCACCAGTGGAGGGACCGAGGCGAATAATCTCGCTATTTTTGGGATCACGCAGGCGGGACTTGTACGCCACGGGCAAGTCATCGTCTCGTCGATCGAACATGCCTCGGTGCTGGAACCGGCCGAATATCTCATGGAACTCGGCTGGCGACTCGATACGTTGAGGGTGGATGACCTGGGCGTGGTTCAGACGGATGCTCTCGAGTCACTGCTCTCCCCAATCCGCGACACATCCCCCGGAGGGACTGGAACGGGGACTCGTCTCGTCAGTGTGATGCTGGCTAACCACGAGACGGGTGTGCTGCAACCAATGGAGCAACTGGCGGCCTTGTGCCGTTCGGCCGGAGTACCGTTGCATACCGACGCGGTCGCAGCAGCAGGCAAACTGCCAATCAACTTCCGCGAGTTGGGCGTGACCGCCTTGAGCATCGCCGCACACAAGTTCCAGGGACCGCTGGGTATTGGCGCACTGATTGTCCGGCGTGATACAACCTTGACACCCATGCTTTTTGGCGGCCATCAGCAAGAGGGCTTGCGTCCCGGCACGGAGTCGGTCGTCCTAGCCGTCGGCATGCAAACCGCACTGGAACTATGGCAATCGGAACAAGACGAGCACTTCCACAAGCTGACCGCACTCCGCGACCGTTTTGAATCGGGATTGAAGGCCGGGCGGCCGGGCCTGATCATTCATGGCGAAGCGGTCCCTCGTCTGCCGCAAACCAGCAACATCGCGTTCCCCGGGCTGGATGGTCAGATCCTGCTGCTTGCCCTCGACATGGCCGGGGTTGCTTGTTCCGTAGGCTCAGCGTGCGCGAGTGGTTCGACGGAGCTTTCTCCCACCCTTCGGGCGATGGGCCTCTCGAACGAAATCGTAGCCAGCAGTCTTCGTTTTAGCCTCGGGGCAACGACCACGGAAGCCCAGATCGACGAAGCCATCGTCCGGATTCTGCGCGTCTGTAGGGAATTGGGGGAGTAGTGAGTTGTTCTCTTGGGTAGAGGGTGATATTCAGTATTTCTTTATAGGGTCGAAACAGCATCGCCAACTCCGGCTAAACCCAGCGCAGCGGACAGTTCTAAGGTTTGAGGTTGGGCAGCCGGTTCGACAACGTCCGCCCATTGACCCGTTTGGCAACCGATTCGGCCCTTTTCCGAGACCGATCTGGCTGCATCGGCCCGCTGAAGGATACGAGTCACGTCGTCGCCCTCGGCGACTTCTACGACGCCGACACTCAAGGTGAAGAGATCGGAACCGCGCATCAAAGACGAATCTTTCACGTCGCTATTCTGACAAATGCGTTCAGCCACGAGCAGTCCCTCACAGAGTGTGGTGCGGGGCAACAGTAAAGCGAAGCAGCTATGGTTATACCGACCGATCAAATCCATTTCCCGGACTGCTCCATGCAGAATCCGGGTAGTCAGACGCTGTACCTCATCGTAGGCTTCCTGCGACTGCGTTTCGACAATCTGTTCATCCTGCTCGACTTGAACCACTAGCACGCAAAATGCGGATCCTCCCCGTTTCCATTCGGCAATCCGCTGGCGAACGTGCCATAGGAACGCCGTCCGGTCGCATTGGAACCCCATGAGGTCGGGCGACTCCTGGCTTGCCGGCACCACGGTCTTCCATGACCCATGAGCAAAGGAGGACGAGGGTGAGGTCGGCATTGCGACTTTCTTTTGCGATAAAACTCTCTGGGATTGCGGTGCGGACTCCCCGTCCGAGTTAATTATTGTGGAATCCTCAAGAACCGGATGAATCGCTCGCCCATCATGCCATGAGGATCTGTTACGGCCCGCCTCTTTCGAGGCGTACATGGCCTGATCGACTCTCTGCAGCATTCGCGTTACGTGTTCGTTGGCCGCAAGTTGGGCCACCCCGACGCTGACCGTCAATGAAAACTCTTTGCCATCGTAGCGGAAAGTCGTCTTGCTGACGTCTTGCCTTGTGCGATCCGCTACTAGCCTTGCGCCTTCAATAGCCGTGCTGGGAAGGATTACTAGGAACTCCTCGCCACCATAGCGCGTCACCAGATCCATCTGCCGCATCGCTCCGCGGAGCGATCCTGCCAAGACTCGCAGTGCCTCATCGCCGGCACGGTGGCCATGGGTGTCGTTAAAAGTCTTGAAATGATCCACGTCCAATAGCATCACGGAGAGCGGCGAACCGGTTCGATTACACTCGGAAGACCGACGTAGAAGTTCTTCGTCGAGCGCGCGGCGATTTGCCAGGCCCGTCAGTGCGTCGGTCCGGGCCTGGGCAATCTGGGCCTCCAGTTGCCGAGTCTGACGCTCCAACTCTTTGGCGTAGTACTTCAGGTAATCGTGGTTGGCCTTGACCAGTAGCGCATTGCGCACCCGCGGAAGCAGATCGGTGCTGTTCACCGGCTTGCCCAGAAAATCGGTAGCACCGAGCTCCAGGGCCTGAACCTTCGTCTCCTCGTTGTCGGAAGCCGTCACCACGATCACCGGCAAATACGCCCATTGCCTGTCCGCGCGAATCTGCTCCAGGATTTCCAAACCACTGACCTCGGGCATCATGATGTCCAGAAGCACGAGGTCGGGCTGTTCCTCCGAGATCCTGCTCAGTACGGTTCGGGGATCGGTCACACCGACGATATGTTGATAGCCGGCGAGCTTGAGATATTTCTGAACCACTTTGATGTTGATCGGTTCGTCGTCAACGATCATGACCTTGCCGTCGGCAGCGAGTCTTGCGGGCGAAACTTCCGATTCAAATTGCATACGAGTATTCCTTCCAAGATCATTCAGTTGGCTATCTGGGCGATCCGCATATATCGCCTAATCGACGTCAGTAAGTTCCACGTAGACTTGCGCTACAGCCTCGCGACAAGCCAGGAATGCATCGACTATCGCCGGGTCGAAGTGCGTGCCACGGCCTTCCCCCACGATTTGGAAACACCGATCCAGTTCAAACGCCGGTTTGTACGGACGCTTGCTACTGAGCGCATCGAAGACGTCGGCGACCGCCGTGATGCGGCCGGCCAAGGGTATATCTTCCCCATGAAGGCCAATCGGATACCCTGTCCCATCCCACTTCTCGTGGTGGGTCAAGGCGATCTTGGCCGCCATGGTGATGATCGGCGAGCTTCGCACGTCCATGATCATCTCGCCCATGAACGTGTGCGATTTGAATGTTCGCAACTCGTCCTGCGACATCGGCTCAAAGGTGTCATGGCCGTAGACGGGATGTTTCTGCATGATTTCAAACTCATCCGGTGTGAGCTTGCCCGGCTTGAGCAGGACGCAATCAGGAATGCCGACTTTGCCCATGTCATGCAGCGGGGAAGCGTGGCCAATCAACTCAATAAACGGTTCATCCATACCCAGTTGCCGGGCGATGATCTCTGTGTAGCGGCCGACGCGAACCACATGGCGTCCTGTGTCATTATCCCGGAACTCTGCCGTCCTGGCCAAACAGTGGATTAGTTCCAGTCGCGAGGCGGCCAGTTCAGCGGTACGGCGACGAACTTGCTGCTCCAGATCCTGGGTGTAGTTCTTCAGGTGATCATGGTGTGCCTTGATCAACAGGGCATTGCGTACGCGGACGATCAGTTCGGCGGAGTTCATGGGCTTGCCGAGAAAATCCGCCGCCCCCAATTCCAGGGCCTCCATCTTGGTCTGCTCATTGTCGGCAGCAGTCAACACGATCGTTGGAATGTGCGCTAACCGCTCGTCTTCACGTACTTTCCGCAGAATTTCCAGCCCGCTGATGTGTGGCATCATAATATCGAGCAGAATGACATCGGGCATTTCTCTCGCAATCATGTCCATGACCGGCCGCGGATCGGTGCTCGTCACGAAGTGCTGATAGCCGGCAAGCTTGAGGTACTTTTGAACGACCTTGACGTTCACCGGTTCATCGTCGACGATCATTATTTTGGCGGATTGGCTCAGCGTCCCTGACACCGCGTTCGGCCGAAACGGCACCGATGTTGCCCGAGTTTCGTCCGTGGCATTCGTCATGCCGTGGCACCGTGTTGCCTCCAAGGTTATCTGGCTGAGCGGCGATTCCAGAATGATATTATGCATCAAAGGGTTTCCTTTAAGAGGACAATGGTACGGGTACTGCTAAGGAATAATAGGTTACGTTTTCGGTCAGTATTTCGTGCTGCCAATAAAATCTGCTAAGGAATAACAGGTTACGCTTTCGGGTTCATCCGACTCAAGGAGGGCCAAAGGCCCGGTTTCCTACCAGCCCAGGGCAACGCCCTCGTTGTTACACACAAGTTAACGGACAATAATCGTGAGGGGCGTTTACGCCTTGTCGTTACCCACATCTTTCGGCCGGCCAAGCGTCTTTATGGCCATTTATGGTCATTCCCGGCGCAGCCGGTAATAGGCCCGTGCTTTAGCACGGGTTTTGGGATGACCGTGATCGACCGCCCCCGCGTCCCGACCGCCGTAGGCGGTCGGGACGCGGGGGGAATGGGAGGTTTTGGTCGTGTAACCCGTGCTAAAGCACGAGCCTAATACCGCCTTCGGCGGAAACGCCCGTGAACGGGCGTGCTTTTGCCGACCCCGCACGTTTTCAACGCATCAAAAGTAACAACGAGGGCGTTGCCCTGGGCTGGTATCATGCGGGCCTTTGGCCCTCTCTAACTACCCCGGAGGGTTTAAAGCCCATATCGCCTCACCATGCCCTGGACTGTTCTTAATGATTGTGCCGGTTAGGTCGGTCCGTGTCTTCACATGAAGCGTCGAATAACCCCGACCGGCCATTCGGGTTGTCAAGGTAGTTCTACCTTTACCGACAAATAGAAGTGTATCGCCCGCGATTGGGCATGCCGGCGCACAAATGGGATACGGAACCAATGCAATTTCGACGTGGCACAGCAGTCAACTTGGTCTTGGCGGCCTACTGCTGGTTGGGGGTGTGGATTATCCTGCCCACGGCTGCGGGCCAGTCGCAGGGAACTGTTGCCAGCTTTCTGGCCGACGCCAGCCCGACGGCCCCCACCTCGTCCGCAAACTCTGCTCCCGCCCCACCGCCCGTCAACTCGGGCAAGGTCGATGACCTGCTAAATATGGACCTCGACCAACTCTCGAAGGTCCGCGTCAGCACTGCTCGGCAGGCGACGAACGTGAACGCCCCTTCCAGCCAGGTCAATTCCGGTAACATCAATTCCATCGAGGCGACGACCACGGGCGAAATGGCCCGGGAGGCCCCTAGCGTCAGCACCCGCAGGACCTCGGCCGTCAATCTCGATCCGCGGGTCCGCGGTTATAGGATGAACGAACATCTGCGATTGAATATGGCCCTGGAGAATCTTTTCAACAGGTCCTACGTTGAACCAGGCTCGCTGGCGATCATCAATCAGCAAGGAGTTCCCGCGTTCGTGAGGGAACCTGGCTTCACGGCTCTCCTGGGGATGGAGGCGCGGTTCTGAAAGAGAGCAATGTGAAGCATATTGTGTTATCAACGAAGAACGACATTACATTTCATAGCAAGGCACGGAAGTCACCATGCGTTCAACAATTCCTCCACAATTACTTTGGCCGGCCGTCTTAGTGCTGTTTCTTGTGCCGCTCAGCAGCGCCGGTGCCGACGAAGTGCCGCACCCGGGGACGCCCCCTCCGCAAGGAGCGGCCTCTTCCGCTCCTGCTGCCGGAAATGCCGGCAACCTCGACTCGCTTCTCAATCTGGCTGACAATGACCCTGGACAGCTCTCCCAGGTCAGGGTGTCGACTGCCCCGCAGACAACCAACTTGACGGCCCCGTCGAGCATCCTCACACCGGCAGATCTAGGCGGCGAGAGCGTAAGCACCACGGGTCAACTGATCCAAGAATTTCCAAGCGTTACCAATCGACGCCTTTCGGGGATCAACGTGGACTCCCGAGTGCGGGGCTACAATTCCGCGCAGATCAATGCCAGCGCAAACGGAATGACGGAGCGGAAGACCCTTCAGGATTTGGATTCCCTTTACAGCCAGATCGACCCAGGCGTCGTGCGGGACATGACGGTCATCGACGGCCCCTACAGCTCACTGTATGGCCCCGGATTTGCTTTTTTGATGGGCAACCTCGATGCACCGCCACGCTACAAGAACGGCTCCGAGGCCCATGTTTCCAGTTTTTCCAACTATGGCAGTAACGGTCAGACGTTTTACACGCGCGAGAACGTGTTGGCCGGGTCTGAAAACTGGGGTATGATTGCCAGCTATGGCCTCCGCACCGCGAACGACTACCGCAGCGGTGGCAGCCAAAGCTTCCTTGTCCCTTCCGCCTACCAGAAATGGGATGGCCTGTTTGCCTTCAGCTTCGACATGGACCGCGCCTCGCGGATCGAGTTCGACTATTTGCGCACCGAGATGAACCACGTCGATCTGCCCGGCATCATTTATGACCTCAATAACTCGGTAAACAACCAGTTCAATGTCCGATACGTCATCCAGGAGGACCGCAAGGGTCCGGAGCAACTGGTGCTCCAGGCATGGTTTCAGGACACTTCTTTCCGTGGTGACGCCTCCAGGGAAGAAAAACAGCAGAGCTTCTACTACCCGTTCGTCACGATCCCGTATTCCGCCGACGATCCGGTCAATACGATCGTGCATGGCACGTCGAGTTCCCTGGGAATCCGAGGGTTGAGGACGCTGGGAGATGCCGATTCGCTCCAATGGACCTTCGGCGCCGATTGGCGACGCTATGAACAGGCCTATTCCGAGACGCACCTCAACTCGGCGAGTGAAATCGCTTTCGGGGGCAATATCTATGGCATCCCCGCTTCCAGGATGGATGACCTTGGCGTCCTGACGAATGTTGTGATGCCGGTGAACGAGCGGTTCACACTCACGGTGGGCGGACGTGTCGATTATGCCAAGCCCTATCTGGACGTCAACGACCCGATCTTTGCCAATCCGGACGGATGGTTTGCACCGGGATTGGAATCCCCAGGCCATGCCCTGGGAATGGCTTACGTGACCGGCAAGCTCGCGCTCAATGATTGCTACACACTAAACTTCGGCACCGGCTATGGGATGCGCATGCCGGAACTGAACGAACTCTACAGCCAGGCGGTTTACCAGCCGGTCGCCCGCATGGGCAATAGTTATGTTATGGGGCTATCGAACCTAGAGCCGGAACGCAATTTGCAATGCGACCTCGGCATCACCTACAAGAAAGATCGCGTGAGCTACGGCGTGCATGGATTCTACTCGACGATCTGGAATTACATCATGCCGGTTCCGGCCGCGATTGACATGAATCCTCCGATTGATTATCAGGCAACGCATGTCCTGGGCCGGAACTTCCAGGACTTTCCACAGGACTGGCGAACGGACTTACCGCCTAATCAAAACGCAGACAACGCGGCGGCCGCGTACCAATACGTTAACGTCGATCTGGTTTCCCTCTACGGCGGCGAAATCTTCGGCGAAGTGAAAATGTGCGATGGGCTCAGCCTCTATGGCAATATGGGATTCGTCGAGGGTACCAACTATCAGCCAGTGGCCTTCCTCTTGGACTCGTCGTGGTCCGCGCCCGCGGGCACCAAAGTCCCGATTGGACATGCCGAGGGACTTCCGGGCATCTACCCCTTGCACGGCAAATTGGCCGTCCGCATCTTCGAGCCGGAGAAGGAGCATTGGGGCATGCAATTTGTCTCGCGTATGTCGGCCGCTCAGGACCACGTCGCTTTAAGTCTCTCCGAATTGCCGAGCCAGGGATTCATCGCGTTCGATGTGAACGGCTACTACCAGTTGAGCAAGCAGTTTCGCCTTTCGATGTCGATCAACAACCTATTTAACGTCTACTACAGCGAGCCTGGCTCAATCTTCATCATTGGCCCGAATGGCCGTCCTGTGGCCATGCCGGAACCGGGGATCAGCGTCGGCCTTGGTTTGGAGGCGAGATTCTAAGCCGGCGACAGGAGAACTCGCCAGCAGGCGTCGCCACACAGGGTTCTCGGAAAGTCCGAGCGTGCCAAAGCAAGTCGGGCTGAACTCGGTCGCAAGATTGGCATGATCGGAGGTGAGAAGCAAGCAGAATTACCGGATTTGCCATCTTTAACGATTCGCCGTCCTTTGTTTGATTCATCGAAATACACACCGACACCCCAGCGTAAGCTAGATTTATCCAGGCTTGGTGCTTTCCAACCCCCAGAGCCAAGAATAAGCCCACCGTGAATAGCACACCAAAACCAACCCACTGCCAATTTGGCGGGTCGCGTTGTAGCTCGGCAGGTCGCCATCCTGTCCGCGAGCCGCAGCGGCGCGCGCCGGCAAAGAGGCGGCTGCTTGCCGCACTCGCCGGCCTGGTCGTATTGGCAGCGCTGTGTTGGCAATCAGTGTCCGCAAGGGCCCAGCAGGCTCAGCCAGCGGGCAGTGTCCCCAACGAGTACACGGTAAAGGCCGTATTCCTCTACAGTTTCGGCCGCTACGTAGAATGGCCCGAGAATACGTTTCGGAACGCGTCGGACCCATTCGTCATTGGAATCGTTGGCGAAGACTCCTTTGGTGGATCGCTGGATGAAGTCGCAGCAAAGAAGACCCTTCAGGACCGGCGAATCGTCGTCAAGCGATTCGCCTCTCCGGATCAGTACAAGCAGCCGTGCCATATCTTGTTCGTCAGCCGCTCGCTTCCACAAGACCAGCAAATAGCTCTGATCAAGAACACGCAAGGAACGGCGGTGCTCGTAGTCGGTGAGACCCCAGGATTTGCCGAAAACGGCGGACCCGCCAATTTTTTCATCGATGGAGACCGAGTTCGTTTTGAAATCAATGTAACCACAGCCCGACAATCGCGACTCCGCATGGACGCTAAGTTGCTGAACCTGGGAAAACCTGTTGGCTCGCAGCCGACGGCAGCCTCCAATTGAAGGTTGTCATCGCGTACCGTGAGTCTCCAGGCCCCAGCACAATTTAACTCGCGTTCGAGTAACCAATTGCTTCATGAGGAGTTGAAATGCTTTCCATTCGCCACTGGTCGATCAAGACCAAGCTGATTATGTTGTCGGTTGTTGCCGTAGGCGCGGCACTCGCCATGGCCTGTACCGGCATCATGCTTAATGAGGCCCGTACGACACGTGCCTTGAAGAGCGAGGCGCTTCAATCGCAAACCAAGATGCTTGCGTTCAACAGTGCCGGCGTCCTTAGTTTCAAGGATGTTCCCGCGGCCAAGCAGTTGCTGGCCTCACTGCAAGCCCAGCCCACGGTACGGTTTGCCGTCTTGTATGACGATTCCGGCCAAGCACTGGCGGCATATCCGGCCGGCCTCGATCCTTTGCCGCCGCTTCCGACGAATGACGATGTCTGTCGATTTGCAGAAACGGGCGACATCGAGATTGTCGATGGCGTCAGGGACCACAAGGAGCGTTTGGGTACCCTTTATGTGTGTGCAAGTACCAACGACCTTCACGACCAGTTGGTGCAAAATGCGAAGGTCGTCGCGGTGGTCCTGGTTTTCGCCCTTGCTATCTCTGTCGTGCTCGTCGTTTGGATGCAACGTGGCATTTCCGGACCGATTCAGCGGCTGGCCAAGGCCGCGTCCCAAATTACCTCTTTGGGAGACTACTCGATTCGCGTCCAACGGCAGTCCGAGGATGAATTAGGCACCCTTTGCACCGAGTTTAATTGCATGTTGGACCGCGTGGATATCTCGGATAAGGCGTTGAAGAAGGCTCACGACGAGTTGGAACAACGTGTCATTGAACGCACGGCCGAGCTATTCCAGGCGAAGGAAGCGGCCGAAACCGCCAACATTGCCAAGAGCCGGTTCCTGGCAAATATGAGCCATGAAATCCGCACGCCGCTCAATGCGATCATCGGCTTTACCGACCTGCTCCGCAAGAGCGGCAGCCAGTGCGATGAGGCTGAACGCGAGGATTACCTGGAAACCATTCAGACCAGCGGCAAACACCTACTAGGCCTCATCAATGACATTCTCGATTTGTCGAAAATCGAAGCAGACCGGCTGGAGGTTGAGCAAGTCCGCTGTTCACCGCACGCAATCATCGCCGAAATCGTCTCCGTGTTGCGCGTCAAGGCCCTGGAAAAAAATCTAACGCTCGATTATCACTGGAACAGCAAAGTGCCTGAAACCATTTGTACCGATCCAGCTCGCTTGCGGCAGTTGCTGATGAATCTGGTCGGCAACGCCATCAAGTTTACCATGGTGGGAAAGGTGCAAATTGTTGCTGAACTGGTGAAAGACGATCCCAATTCGCAGATTGCAGTTCAGGTGATCGATACGGGGGTCGGCATCCCCGCGGACAAGTTCCACGCGATCTTCGATCCTTTCGTCCAGGCCGACACTTCTGTAACACGGCAATTCGGCGGCACCGGTTTAGGGCTGACGATCAGTCGTCGAATTGCACAAGCCCTCGGCGGCGGCATCGGCGTCTCCAGTGAAATCGGCAAGGGCAGCACGTTTACGGTGACGATAGCCGCGGGATCACTCGTCGGCGTGAAGATCCTGGATGCTCCGGCAGCGGACGGCATGCGAAGTCCACGGCCGAAATCGACCAACCCCTTACCGTCGCTCGCCGGTGTGCGTGTCTTGGTGGTAGAGGACGGCGACACCAATCGAAAGCTTATGGGTTTAATACTGCAAAGGTTCGGCATAGAAGTCACTATGGCCGAAAATGGACGTATTGGCGCGGACCTCGCCATCAAGAATCCGTTCGATCTGATCTTCATGGACATGCAGATGCCGGTCATGGACGGCTACACGGCCACCACTCTGCTGCGCCAGCATGGTCTTGCAATACCAATCATTGCCCTGACGGCGCATGCCATGAAGGGCGACCAAAACAAGTGCCTAGCCGCTGGTTGCTCCGATTTCGTCACCAAGCCGATCGACGCGGACCTGCTCCTACGCACCATAGCCGAAATGCTGGGCGGCACGGGGCGGGTTCTAAGAGAAGACACATCGCGCGCAGAATCGCCTGACGCTCAGCCCTCGCTCGCGGGAGCCCGTATTAGCAACGACGGTTCGTCTCCGATGACGACCGCGCCCCCGAAAGACAGGCCGTTGTTTTCCACCCTTCCCACGGAAGACCCTGACTTCCGCGAGATCGTGGAGGAATTCATCGAGCGGCTTCAAGTCCAACTCGCCGCCATGCAACGAGCGAGCGAAGCACAAGATCTCCCGGAATTGGCAAATCTTGCACATTGGCTCAAAGGTGCCGGAGGGACGGTGGGATTTCCTGCGCTCACCCAGCCCGCAAAGCACTTGGAATCCCTCATACAAGACCAACAATGCGACGAGATCGAGGCCGCTGTTGCGGAACTCCTGGAGTTGTCGAAGCGGATTGCCGTATCCCCGACAGAACCTGTTCTTGCCCGTGACGCAGAATAATACCATACTTTCTATGACCGGGAAAGTGAAGTTGCTACCCCAGTACGCCAGAGGTGGGGCTTTGCTGCATTCGACTACACACTGGAGACTAATAACCATGCCCTACACGGGGGCCTTTTCCATCCTGCGCTCCACTCCCCCTTATGCTCGAATAATAAAAAGCTACACTAGTATGAGGCTGTAATGCGTGGAGCAGTAATGCTAGCCTCTTATATTGCGTTTGTCTCATTCCGTCCCGATTGCTAGAATTCACGGTTGAAGGTTCCTGTTGACCTGAAACCCACACTCCCATGGGGGGGTGCGTTGTCGGTTGTAGTATTCGGTTTTTATCGGGCTGGCGTTAAGCAAAGGAGTTTTCTCGATGCAGATCAAGATTTCCGCTCGGCATGGGCATCTCAGTGACGAGACGCAGGCCAAGATCAGAGAGAAGCTGGAGAAGTTGCCTCGTTTTTTTGAACGCTTGACGGCGATTGACGTTACCGTTGACCTTGAGCATCGCGACGCACCCAATGTTGATCTTCGGGTATCGGCCGAACACAAACATGACTTTGTGGCCGAGTGTCGTTCGCTGGAGTTGATGGCATCGATCGATGACGTCGTCGAGAAGATGGAACAGCAACTGCGTAAATACAAGCAAAAGGTTCAAGACCGCCATCGCGGCTCCGGACACAGGCAAATTGAAACGCCAGAAGTCCCAGGCCAGGAAAGCCCTGCTGAAGACGACGGGCCCGAGGATCTTTAACCCCATCCTAATAGGGAGATTGGTGCATGAAGTTTACTGACTTTATCTGCCGTGACGCCATTCGTGCGAATATGGTGGCACTCGACAAAGAAGGGGCCATCCGCGAGATGGTCCAGGCGCTGGTCGAGGCAAAGCGAGTTAATGCGGCCGATTTTGAGAGTATTGTCAAAGCAATTTTGAAGCGTGAAGAGCTGGGCAGTACCGGCATCGGCCGGGGTGTGGCCGTTCCCCACACCAAGCACCCCAGCGTCGATCGCCTAGTCGGCACGGTTTCGGTCAGTCCGTCCGGCGTCGACTTCGCCAGCCTCGACGGCGAGACGGTCAACCTGTTCTTCCTCCTAATTTCCCCACCCGATCGGCCAGGCGACCACCTTCGGGCCTTGGAAAATATCTCTCGGCAACTCCGCGATGATACGTTTTGCCACCTTCTGAAGCAGGCCAAAGTGCCGCAAGACATCACCCTGCTTCTGGATGAAGCCGATAACCATCAATTTGGATCCTGATGCGCCGCCGCCGGGAACCCTCGGAAGAATAGTGAGGATTCCCAGGCGGTCGTTTTGCGTCGACACGCCCCATGCCCGAACCTACTCTGAAGCAAAATGTAACGGTTGCAAACCGCGCGGGGCTACATGCCCGGGCCGCGGTGATGGTCGTTACCGAAGCCCGTAAATTCGACGCGCGCGTTGTGATTACCAAGGGACTACACGAGGTCGATGCGACCGACATCTTGCAACTGATGTCGCTGGGAGCCGCCCAGGGGGAGTGCTTGTTGCTCGAAGGTTTCGGTAACGAGGCCCAAGCGGCCGTCGATGCACTCGAACAACTCTTCCTGCGGAAGTTCGACGAAGATTGAGTAAAAAACAAACGGTAATGCAGAAGCTACAAGGAATACCCGTTTCGCCGGGAATTGCCATCGGTGAAGCAATGGTCATGGACAACGAGGGATTTCGCATTCCTCGGCGGTTCGTGGCGCGCGATGCCGTGGACGACGAACTGGAGCGGCTGGCAAAGGCAATCGCGGCCGCCTCGGCCGAGATTGCCGGTCACCGCGACGCCATCGCCCAGGAACTGGGCGAGAAGTATGCCGCCATTTTTGACGCCCACTTGCAAATGCTCCAGGACGCGCGGCTCCGCAGCGAACTGGAAGAGATGATCCGGCACCGACACTACTCGCCCGAGTATGCCGTCAGTCGCACGTTGCGGCACTATTCCCAGGTTTTCCAGCGGCTGGACAGTGCCCATTTGGCCGAACGGGCCGCCGATATCTTTGATATCGAGAAACGGCTCTTGCGGCACCTGCTGGGCCACCGCCGCGAAGGCATTGCGCACCTTACGTCTCCGGTGCTCGTCTTGGCCCACAACCTCACGCCCAGCGAAACGGCCAATCTCGACCGCCGCTTTGTCCTTGGTTTCGTCACGGAGATTGGTGGTCCCAGCAGCCATACGGCGATCGTCGCCGAGGCATTGGAAATTCCCGCCATCGTCGGCACGGGCCCCTTCCTGGCCGATGTCTCCGGCGGGGAGCTGGTGATTATCGACGGTGACAAAGGCTTTGTGATCCTCCAGCCCGACGAAGAAACGCTGGCCCACTATCGCCACGAGGTCGAGGCGAATCGCTCGGCGGCGGTCCGACTCGAAGCCCTCCGCGATTTGCCGGCCACAACCGCCGACGGCGTGCAAATCAGCCTCTACGGCAATATCGAATTTCCCTACGAGGTGACTCACTGCGTTGATCGCGGAGCCGAAGGCATTGGACTCTACCGCACGGAATTCCTCTATCTCGGCAGCGAAATCGAGCCGACCGAAGAGGTTCACTATCAGGCATACTCCCAGGTCGTGCAGGCCATGGGCGACAAGCCGGTCATCATTCGCACCTTTGACCTCGGGGCCGACAAGGTTCCCCACTTACCCCAGCCCGAGGACGAACGCAATCCGTGTCTCGGTTTGAGAAGCATCCGCTTGGCACTCCGCCACTTGCCGATGTTCCGCACGCAACTTCGGGCAATTTTGCGTGCCAGTGTGCTGGGCAACTTGCAGGTCATGTTCCCTTTGATCTCCACGCTGCTGGAACTTCGCCAAGCTAAGATGGTCTTGGCCGACGTGATGGAAGACCTCGACGAACACGGCATCGATTTCAATCACGATCTCCCCATCGGCATGATGGTCGAAGTGCCGGCGGCCGTGATCATGATTGATCGCTTCGTCGAGGAGGTTGACTTCCTCAGTATCGGCACCAACGACCTGATCCAATATACCCTCGCCGTCGACCGCAGCAACAAGGACGTCGTTGGGCTGTACAATCCGGCCGACCCCGCCGTGTTGCGGTTGATCGCCATGGCCATCGACGCGGCCAACAAGAAGCCGATTCCGATCACCATGTGTGGGCAGATGAGCGGCAACCCAAACTACACGATGCTGCTGTTGGGCCTGGGGCTGCGACAGTTCAGCGTCGCGCCGGCCGCCGTGCCGGAGGTCAAGAACATTTGCCGCCGCGTGACCCTTGCCGATTGCAAGGAGGTCACCGACCGCGTCACCACGATGGAAAATGCACGGGACATCACCAGTTACCTTCGTGAGGAATTGAAACGACGTGTTCCCGGTTTCGGGAGCGCGTGAGAGCTTTGTAGCGTAGCCTTCCAGGCTGCCTACCGAGCTTGGGAACGAACTGTAAAAAAATAGAGTTTTCCGCCACTCTTGTCTTGGCGGAGCAGATTGATTCAAACCAACGGTTTGACCGAGAGTACGCATTCGATGAAACAAGAAATGTTGATCAATGTCGCCCAGCCGGAGGAATGCCGGATCGCGATTGTCGAAGACGGAGTCCTGGAGGAACTCTACGTGGAGCGCACGGGACAGGATAGCTACGTCGGCAATATCTACAAAGGCGTCGTCGTCAACTTGGAGCCGAGCATCCAGGCGGCCTTCGTCGATTTCGGCGTCGGCCGCAACGGCTTCCTGCACATTAGCGACGTCGAACCCCAGTACTTCGCCCAGGGCGGCTACGATCCCGACAAGCCGCTCGGTCCTCCGGGCGAGCGGCGCGACGACCGCCGCGACGACCGGGAAAACGCGGAGGACGCGGAGGAAACCAACTTCGACGACCAGCCCAAGAAGCGGCCATTCCGCACGGGCGGCCGACCCCGCTTCAAGCCGCCCATCCAGGAGATCCTCCGCCGCGGCGACGAAGTCCTCGTGCAGGTGATCAAGGAAGGGATCGGCACCAAGGGACCAACCCTCTCGACCTACATCAGCATTCCCGGCCGTTACCTGGTACTCATGCCCGCCTTGGGCCGTGTCGGCGTCTCCCGCAAGATTGAAGACGAAGACGTCCGCCGCAAGCTGCGCGACATCATGCTCGAGCTTAATCCACCCAAAGGCGTTGGGTTCATCGTCCGCACGGCCGGGTCCGACCGCTCAAAGCGCGAGCTTTCTCGCGACCTTGCTTACCTGCTCCGGCTTTGGAAGGTCATCGTGCGGCGGATCAAGAAAATGCCCGCCCCGGTGGACATCTATCAGGAAAGCGACATGATCATCCGCACCATCCGCGATATTTTCACCGCGGAGGTCGATACGATCTACATCGACGAGAAGGCGGCCTACGAACGGGCACGCGAATTTTTGCAACTCGTCATGCCGCGGTATGCCAATCGCCTGCAACTCTACGAAGGGAAGGAGCCGCTCTTCTTCAAGCACCGCCTCGACCACGAGATTGCCATGATCCATGCCCGCACGGTGCCCCTGAGGGCCGGTGGGTCGATTGTCATCGACCAGACCGAGGCTCTCGTGGCCATCGACGTCAACAGCGGAAGCTTCCGCGCCGAAGGCGACGCCGAAGAGACTGCCTACCAGATGAACATGCACGCGGCCAAGGAAATCGCCCGGCAGTTACGATTGCGCGACCTGGGTGGCGTGATCGTCAACGACTTCATCGACATGCACAAGGAACGGCACCGCCGCAGCGTCGAACGGGCTTTGCGCGACGCAGTTCGCCGCGACCGCGCTCGGACCAAGATCCTCCGCACAAGCCCCTTCGGCTTGGTTGAAATGACTCGGCAACGAATTCGGCCGAGTTTGAAGCGGAGCGCGTACAAAGATTGCCCTTGCTGTCACGGTTCCGCAGTGGTGAAAACTCCCGAGAGCATGGCCATCGACGTCATGCGGTTGTTGATCGTGATCGCCCAGAAGCCGGCGATTGCGCAGGTCCGCGTCAGCGTGGCCCCCGACGTTGCCGATTTTTTGAACAACCGCAAGCGGCACGAGTTGGCCCAGTTGGAAGACGATGGGAGCATGACGGTTCAGATTGTCAGCGACGAGCACGCGGGTCCCGAACACCTCGTTTTCGTCTGCTCCGACGCCGAGGGCCGAGAAGTCAAGTTCTCCTGACTCTGCGAATCCATGGCGAAGGGACGCCGGCAATTAGCCGGTGGTTGCGGAGCCTTAGGACCGGCGCAGGAATAACTGTCACAAGAAAAGTAGCAGGCACACTCCGTGTGCCGTCTGCCCCCGCTCGGCGAGTGGGCAAAACACGACAGTTGTTTTTGCGCCGGTGGTTAGCGACGCCAGCACCGGTAGCGGGGACCGACGCGCATTTCGACCCCGAAGGGGTCACAGCGCGGCCCGTGGCTAATATAAGAGGAGGGAAATCTTCGTGCCGAAGGCTCGGAGTCGCAGCCGGGTGCCGAGTATCTTTTCGGTCATTTATGGTCGTTCCCGGCGCAGGCGGTACTCGGCCGGTGCTTTAGCACGGGTTTTGGAAAGACAACCAACGGCGATTATTTCGTAAACCGCTTGCAGATCAAGGCGATGTTTTGTCCGCCGAAGCCGAAACTGTTTGACAGCGCGACGTCGCAGCGTTTTTCTCGGGCCTTGTTGGGGATATAGTCCAGATCGCAGTCGGGATCGGGTACTTCATAGTTGATCGTGGGCGGCAAGAGGTTGTCGCGAATGGCCAGGAGGCAGTAGATCAACTCCGTGGCACCGGCCGCGGCAATCAGGTGACCCATCATGCTCTTCGTACTGGATACCGGAATCTTGTAGGCCTGATCGCCGAAGACTTGCTTGATCGCCAGCGATTCGACCTTGTCGTTCACTGTGGTGCTGGTGCCGTGGGCGTTGATGTAGTCGATGTCGTTGACGCCCAGTCCGGCGTCGGCCATGGCCATCCGTATGCAACTGATGGCGCCGCGTCCCTCGGGGTGCGCATCGGTGATGCGGAAGGCATCGGCCGTGGAACCGTAGCCAACCATCTCGCCGTGGATGTAAGCCCCGCGAGCCTTGGCGCTCTGGAGGTCTTCGAGCACGATCATGCCGGCCCCTTCTCCGAGTACGAAACCGTCGCGGTCGCGATCGAAAGGACGCGAGGCCCGAGTGGGCTCGTCGTTCCGCGTACTCAGTGCCGTGAGGAGATTGAAGCCCGTGACGCCAAAGGGATGGATCATCGTGTGCGTACCGCCGGAGAGCATGATGTCGGCCTCGCCGCGACGGATGATCTCGACCGCCTCGCCAATCGCCTGACTGCTCGCCGCGCATGCGGTGAGACAGTTGACGTTTGGCCCCTGGGCGTTGAAGAGGCTGGCCAGATGCCCGGCCGACATGTTCGGTTCCTGCTCCAGTTCCGAAATCGGGTCGAGGAGTTCTAGGCCCTTGCGGGTAAAGCGGGCGATATCCAGCGTCGGGCCGCCGTTCAATCCGGCGACCATCATTTCGGTAAAACGATCGAAATCCTGCTGACCTTCCCCGCTGCCTGTATAGACGCCGAATCGCGTGGGATCGATGCGGGTGTTCTTGAGACCGGCATCCTCGACGGCTTTCTTGGCGGCTCCGATGGCAAAGTGGGTGTGACGGCCCTGATGCTTCCAGTCTTGAGGGTTCTCGCCCACGTCGGAGAGATCCCAGTTCCGGACCTCGGCGGAGATTTTCGTGGGGAAATTGGCAGCATCGAAAAGAGTCGTATAGCCCACGCCCGACTCGCCGGCGAGAAGCCGTTTCCAGATACCTTCGCGGTCAGCACCCAAGGGCGTGACCATGCCGATGCCGGTGATCACAACGCGTCGTCTCATGGTTCTATTTCCTCGGGCGGGTTGGCTCGTTGCCGGTCGTCGCAATTACTGGCGGCCTTGCATAGGCGCACGGGCGGAATGAGCGGACTTCCGTCGGCCGCATGACCCACGCGATATGCCCCGAACACGCGCATCATCGAGAGGAATGCCTCGGGCGAAAAGAACGTGCCGAGCCATGGGGCGTTCAAGTGGGCGAAAACAATTTCGGCCTGGGCCTGCAAACGATCACCGATGTGGCTCGTGGCACTGACCGCGGCTCCTTCCGCACTCTGGTACTCGATCGTCGCGGTGTAGGTGAGCGTGTCGCCCGGCCGCGCGTCGCAGAAAAAATGCACCTTGGGAATTTTCGCCAGGATCACTTTCTCGGTGAACTGGCTATGTTCGCAGACGAGCAGCCCACCAGTCTGCGCCAACCCTTCGATAATCAGCGAGTTGGGTAAAATGGGGTATTGTGGAAAGTGGTCGTGCAGGTAGTCCTCGGCCAACGAGACACACTTGATGGCCTTGGCGTACCGCCCGCTTTCAAATTCCAGGAATCGATCAATCCAGAACCAGCGCATCGGATCAGCCTGTCACTTGCACTTTGCTTTCCACGAAACGGCACATATCGGCCACCGTGAGTACGTTGGCAAAATCCTGCACGACCGGATTTTTTGCGAACTCGTCGAGGTTGGCAAACGACATCCGCTTCCGCAATTCCGCCACACCGAGATCGGTGACGCGGCCGTCCTGCACATACTTCTGGTCGGTGAGTACGTCTTCCGGGAAAAGCTCGTTGCGGGGGATCTTGATATCAAAAGCCTTTTCCAGGCGGAAAACCATGTCCAGGAAGTCGATGGACTCGGCCCCCAGGTCGCCCACCAGCGTGGCCTCCGGCTTGATGTCTTCCTCATCCACGCCCAAGGCGTCGGTCAGGGCGATTTTGATCTTTTCGTACACTTCGTCCTTAGTCGGCATTTTTCTCATTCTCCAAAAATAAGTTGGTCACTCGTACCGTTGAATTTGTCCAGATTTCCTTGAGTTTACTGTCGGGGTGGGCCAAACCTAGGCGAGCCCCACCCAAAACGCTCAATAGCCCCCCAGGCTCAGGCCGCCATCGACCCGCAGCACTTGGCCCGTCAGGTAGGAAGCGTCATCGCTGGCCAGGAAGGCCACCACGGCGGCGATTTCCTCGGGCTTTCCAATCCGCTTCATGGGAATAATGTTTTTGATTTGGTCCCCGGCAATGCCGCGCACGACTTGGCTCATATCGGTTTCGATCATGCCGGGAGCCACCGCATTGACGCGGACTTTGCGTGGGGCAAGTTCTTTGGCCAGGGCGCGGGTGAGGCCGTTGATGCCGCCCTTGCTGGCCGCGTAGTTAACCTGTCCGCGGGAAGCAAATTCCGCCGCCGTGCTGGAGAGGTTCACGATACTGCCGCTGCGCTGCATCAGCATCGGCTGGCTCACCGCCCGGCAGTAGTTGAACGTGCCCGCGAGATTTGTATCGATCACGTCGTTCCACTGCTCGTCGGTCATGCTGCCCGTCAGGCCATCCTTGGTGATGCCGGCGGAGTTGACGAGGATATCGATCCGCGTCCACTCGTTGCCGAGGCTGTCAATGATTTCTTGGGCGCGTTTGGCGTCGCGGACATCGGCTTGCAGGGCACGGACCTTGTGGCCCTGGGCACACAACTCGGTGGCCAGCGTATCGGCAGCTTCTTGGGCGGAGTTATAGAGAAAGGCCACGGTCGCCCCTTCGGCGGCCAGCCTGATCACGCATGCACGGCCAATGCCGCGGCTGCCGCCCGTCACGATCGCTGTCTTACCTTCAAGTCGCATAATTCACTCGCTTCAAATGGTCGATGGCACCACCGGTGGGCCAGGCTGATACAACACAGTCAATAGGTTCCGCATTTCCTGAAGGATCACCTCGTCGGCAAGCACTTCATGCGGATTACGGTCCGCCAAGTTATAGCGTTCAAGCACCAGGCGGCCGCTGACGGTCGTCCGACCATCCACCGTGCCGTGGGCTTTGACTTTCGTTTCGGTCGCACTCTGCGAAATAATCTCGACGGTTACCGTAAGCATCTGGCCCGGTTCGACAAACTGGCCATACTTCACATTATTTGCCTGTTTCAGCACGATCACGGAATGGGCAAAATCTTCGCTCAGGCGAATCAGCCAAGCCGCTGTCTGAGTCATGGCCTCCAACATCAATACCCCCGGCATGACGGGGAAATTGGGAAAATGGTCAGCCAAGTATTCTTCGGCCATCGTCAAGCATTTCACCGCAGTGATTCGAGCACCGGGTTGAAAGTCGACGATTCGGTCGATCAACAGAAAACGCATGGAATTTGGAAAGGCCGCACTGGGACCTGGAACTGGTTACAAATACCGACACCTCTCCAAAACCCGTCAATCTCAAACCGGCCGCCGAAACGAGTTGCCGGATGATCAATTGCGCCGCTGTTGGAGCCTAAACCGTGCAAGTATAGCCCGTCGCTCGCAGTTTTACAACCGTTAAACGGCCCGAGAGAACATTTTTCTACTAATGGAGGGGGGCCGTGGTAAACTCTGACGCATATAGTGGGGGGGAATATCGACGAAACCACCCTTTAGGGTGGTTTCGTCGTGGGGCGTGGGGCGTGGGGCGTGGGCAATGATAGCAGTTGGCAAGGTTATGATCAGGGCCGCGCAGGCTTCCGGCCTGCGTGGATTTGTGACCTTCTGGGCTAGTAGCACTTTTTTCCCAGGGCAAGTACACTACAGAGGTGCTGGAAGATGGAAGGTTTTGCAGAGAGGAAAATTGTCATGCCGTGTCGTGGAGTTCGAGGGGCGACCACCGCCGATGCCAACACCCGGGAGGAGATCCTGCGGGCCACGCGTGAGCTTCTGGCCATGATGATCCGTCAGAACGGGATCTTGGCCGAAGATGTCGCCAGTGCAATTTTTTCCACGACCTCGGACTTGAACGCCGAATTTCCTGCCCTGGCCGCCCGGCAATTGGGCTGGTATGACGTTGCGCTGCTCTGCAATCACGAATTGGACGTTCCCAGTTCCCTACAAGGCTGCATTCGCATCCTTCTGCATTGGAATACGGACATTGCCTCCAGCGATGTCGTCCACGTCTATATCAAGAAGGCAGCCCACTTGCGGCCCGACCGTACGCAGTTGCCCCCGGTCGATTGGGACGAACTGGAAGGCTGGATCCAGCAGCGGTTGGCGGACGTGAAAGCCAGAAAGTAGGGCGGGTCTCTATTGCACCCTTGGTTTCCAGGCCGCGTGCGCCGATACCAACAACTTTTCCCCAGCCTGACCTCCACGGTGGTTCTGTCGATTGCGTCGCTTGGCAGCGTTTTCTTCCGTAATTTTCGGACCGTTTGTCGTTCCGGGATCGCAAGAGAGTCGCATCCACTGGTCGATCACGTCCGGCCTGTTAGAATCGGTCGCTTCCAAACCCCATGACTGCTCGAACAACGGTAGGCTTTTGGGTGGGACTCGCCTTGGCTCGGCCCACCCTACTTCTAAAAGCCCCGGCCGCTCGTGTTGAAAGGAATTTGACGAATGAATGAAGAATTCGTGCCCGGCGCGACCCTGCCTGTGCCTGCCGACGATGTGGGCGAGATGCCAACCGCGGAAAACCCGGCGATTGAGACGGCGTCCAGCGAATACTTGGGCCGCTGGAATCGGTTGATCAGCACAACCAACTGGGAGAAGGGGCGGATCGTGGCCGAGTGGCGAGAGGCCCTGATTGTGGCGGGTGCGCCGGTGGCCGCTTACACCGATGATGCCTGGAGCCAGCGCGTCGGCAGCGTCACGCCGCAGCATACAGGCCGATTGCGGCGAGTTTACCAGCGGTTTGCCTCGATGCAGGACGCATACCCCGGCTTGTACTGGAGCCACTACCAGGCCGCCCTGGATTGGGACGACGCCGAGATGTGGCTGGAAGGGGCCGTGCAGAACTGCTGGTCGATTTCTCAGATGCAGGGCAAGCGGTCGCGAACGCTCGGCACACTCGTGGAAGAGAGCGTGGAAGCAACGGCAGTCGAAGTTGATGAAGATGCCGCCGCACCGGACGATTTTCCGTCATCGGTGGGGTCCGCCTCGATGGTCGAAGCCCGTGAGACGGCTGATGCGGATAGCCACGATGCGGAAACTTTCGAGGCGGCCGACGAAAGTGTCCCGTTCGAGACGGCCGATTCTTACGTTGGAGATGAGCCGATTAGGCCGTTCGAGAACCTACCCACCTTGCCAGCCGACCTTCGCGACGCCTTTGACGGATTCAAGCTGGCGATCATCCACCATCGAATTTCAAATTGGCAGGAAGTCAGCATTGAGGATGTTTTGGCCACCTTGGAGGCATTGCGGCAGTTGGTTCTGGTGCCAGCGGAGGCGTAAGACGGAGAACTTCCGATTCCCACTTGATTCCTCCTTGTGAAACGACCGATCTAGTCCGATGCGAGGGGCTGCATATTCTGGGCACGCGGTTCATGGATGGATGGGAGGCGCGGAATGTTTCACCGGCGAACGGATTTTAGTTGGCCATTAATAGTCGTCTTGGTAGGTCTTTTTTTCTTGAGTCTCAAGCTACCGCGGCAGTGGGAGAGAATTGCTCGGCCTACGGTATTGGCTATGAATCCACATAAGCCGTTGCAGTCAAAAGATTTGCATATAGCCAAGGCCAGCCGGCCTGAAGGTTCGCCCCTGGAGGTATTTCGCTCGATCAAGCCTGCCCGCCACGTCGCCAGCAACACAGACGGCCTTGCTAGTTCCCCCCCTCCGGCCATCAACGAGGCGAAACCTGCTGTTATTGCGCCGGTTGTGATTCCGAAATCACCCGCGCAGGAAGTCGTTTCTGCTGCTGCACCTGTCGAAGAGCCGCTTGTCGATCTTGGAGTTCGGCGTTTGCCGCCACCGGAAACCGAAGTAGTCCAGACGCTGCCCTCTGAGCATCCCAGCGAAGATTCCGACGTGGTTCGTCAACCTCGGCCTCCCATGGCGAATCCCGAACCGTCCGTCGTCGCGGTCGAGCCATCCGTCGCGGTTGAACCGTCCGCCGTGGCCGGGCCGTCCATTGCGGCCGAACCGTCCTTCGTGGCCGGGCCGTCCGTCGCGGTTGAACCATCCGTCGCAGCCGAACCGTCGCCGTCGATTGCGGAAACGGCTCCAAACCCGCTGCGTCTCGTGGTTCCCGAGCCGCAACCGTCGGCCGCACAGAATGCACCGTTAGCAGAATCGCAACCTGTTCTATCGCAACCTAACACCATTTTGGCCGCAGACGATGCGAAGCCGGCGGAGAGTGCAATGCCAGCAGAAAAAGCCAATGTGGTTGCGCCGCCGGCAACTGAGTCTGCTGCCAGAGAACCGCCGGTGAAGGCCATCGGGCGGGCTTGGGAAGAGCCAACGTATCTGCTGCTTCAACTTGAGGAGTTAAAAAAGCACGAGATCACTCAAAGTTGGGCAGCCGAAGCGACCGTGGCCGTCCGCAAGTTGGGGTCTGCAATTTCGGTTGGCGCGGCGGAGACGACGGCGATTCTTCAGCATTTGGAACAACTGACACGTGAGACCTCGTCGCTGCTGACGAAGATCAAGGACGAAACTCTTGCCCAAAATTTATCTCGCACAGCCCTCGCCCTAGGACGGCGGATCACAGTCTGGAAGCAAATCAGTCAGATGGGTGGCATGGTCGCTGCCGACGCCCCCGCCCCCACCGTCGATCCGCGAAGCTTCAATAAGTGCTTGAACGAGATCGATCAGCTCACGAGCAATTCGTCGGAAGGAACCGCGTGGCGGAATTACCTACTGATCGAGTCCTTGCGCGAGTGGGCGGCACGCCGCCGCAACAACGAGGAGCGATTGCCGCGAGAACTAGCCTTGCAGGTACTCAAGCGTTTGAACCAGATGTCGGTCAGTTCACACCAGCGGCAGTTCCTCACCTCGGGTCCGATAGCCTCGCTCCATCAGGAGATGCTGCGCCATACGGCCGAACCGGTGGACTCGAACCGTTTGCTGCAACACCTGGAGAACTACGAGAAGAGTGGGCTGCCCAGTGACGCCCGGCTGCTGGCGCGAGACTGCCAATTTTTAGCGGTCAGTTCAGGAGTCGCGCAACAGGAGTTGGGCGAGCGGATCGAAATGCACTACCGCAATGCCAACCTACGGATTGCCGTCACCGCCGAGTTGCTCAATCGCATGATTCCCAAACGGGAACCCCAGTACGCGCCGGTCGTTGATACCATCCAGGGAGTGCCGGTTCGTGGCCAGAGCCTGATAGCTAGCGAAATTACCGTTCGCATGATCCCCGATCCGCACTTCGCCCGCATGGCGTTGGAAGTCAACGGCGAGGTGGCCTCCCTCACTCGCTCGACCGCAGGCCCAGCCACCTTCTATAGCGATAGCGAATCGAGCTACGTCGCTCGGAAGCCGCTGGAGATCAGCCTCCGCGGCATTCGCATGGGAGAGACGGAAGTTGCCGTGGGCAATAGCTCGCAGTTGCGGAGCATCTCAACCGACTTTGATGGCTTGCCCATTTTCGGCCATATTGCCCGCAATATTGCCCACTCGCAGCACGACCAGAAGATGCCGGCCGCCAATGCGGAAGTTCGCGGAAAAATCGCGGCCAAGGCGAAGGATCGTGTTGATCGCGAGACGACCGAACAGATTTCGGCCGCCGCCAAGCGGCTGGACGAAGAAGTGCTTGGCCCGATGGATTCGTTGCTGTTGGATCCGATGATGGTAGCCGCGGAGACGACCGAGAAGCGTTTCAGCATGCGGATTCGTCTGGCCGGCCCCGATCAGCTTGGCGGCCACACGCCGCGCCCGCAGGCACCGGCGGATAGCCTGGCGAGTGTTCAGATTCACGAGAGCATGATCAACAACATGCTGCAGCGGCTCGAGTTGGACGGCCAGACCTTCGACCTAGCCGGGCTTGGCCAGCGGCTTGCCGAGCGGTTCCATCGCTTTCACCCCAAGCCGGTCGATCCGGATCAGGCAGACGTGAAGATTGCGTTCGTCGCCAAGGATGCGATCCACGTCCACTGTAACGACGGCCGCCTGGAGATCACGCTTGCGATCGCCCGGCTGAGCAAGGGATCGCGGAAGTGGAAGGATTTCCAGGTTCGCGCCTTCTACCGGCCAGTCGTGCAGGGTCGTTCGGTTGATCTGGTGCGCGACGGCATCGTGCAGTTGATCGGCCCGAGGATGAACGCCGGCTCGCAGATTGCCCTGCGTGGCGTCTTCTCGAAGGTTTTCTCCCAGAAAGAGCCGATTCACGCAACGCCCGAATCGTTCGTCAAGAATCCGAAACTCGAAGGCATTGTGGTGACGCAGTTTGTCATTGACGACGGCTGGATTGGTGCCGCAATCAGCCCGCAGCGGACCGTTACGGCACAGACGGGAAACGCGCGGCGGTAGGAATCCAGTAGTGGGACAAGCTCGCGCAGTGAGCGAGGGCCCACCCTGTGTGGCCTTGCCAGTTACGGAATTAACTGGATTGAGGAGTCGCAGCAATGACCGATAGTGCCCGCTATGTGAAAATCGTGGAATGGTCCGAGGAAGATCATGCATTCGTTGGCGAATGTCCCGGAATCATCGGGCCATGCTGCCACGGCACCGACGAATCCGAAGTCTACCGGGAACTGTGCCAGATCGTCGATGAATGGATTGAGCTTGCGCGGTGCGACGGCCGTCCGTTGCCGCCTCCAACCGTTGGCCGGAATGTTGCGAAAATGCTCGCGAAACAAGGAATTCTCTAATCCTACACCCCTGAGAACTTCCGCAGATCGGCACCAAAAGCCTTCATCCGGACTGCCTGCGCGGCCTTGATCGCAGGAAGATCAGCAGATGCCGCTGGCGGGTCGTAGGCGAACATGTAAAACTTCACCTTCGGCTCCGTACCGGAGGGACGCACGGCCACATAATTCCCGGCAGATTCCAAGTCGAGGATCACCATATCGCCTTGGGGTCCACCCAGCGGTGCCGGCTTGCCGCCGGAGACGGTGGCCGTGTCGCTGAAATAGTCTCGCACCCGGGCCAGCTTCAATCCGCCTAATTCCAGCGGCGGATGGGAGCGGAAGTTGGCCATCAGCGTCTTCATCGCGTCCATGCCCTGCTCGCCGGGCATCTGCACGTTGATCTGGCTCTCGCTATGACACCCGTAGCGAACGAACAGTTCGTCGAGTTGCTCGTGCAAAGTCTTGCCCTGGGCCTTCAACCGCGCGGCCAACTCGGCCAGCAAGAGTGAGGCCACCGCAGCGTCCTTGTCGCGAACGTGGTCGCCAGCCAGGAAACCGTACGATTCCTCGGCGCCGAAGACAAAATCCTTCGGCCCGCGGAGATCCATCTCGCCGCCGATGTATTTGAAGCCCACAAGCAAATTGCCGGCCGTCTGCACTCCGTAGTCATCGGCAATCCGTCGCATCAACTCAGTTGTGACCAGTGTTTTGACGACGTACAATCCGGGATGAAGCGTGTGCGCCGCCTTACGGGCGGCAAGCAACGAATCCGTGAGCAGCGAGCCGATCTGGTTGCCGGTGAGAGTTCCCCAGGCAGCGTCGGCAGCAGGAGTCAGCTGGGTGGCGCAGCCCAGTCGGTCGCAGTCGGGATCAGTGGCCAGGATCAGGTCCGTGCCAATCTGCTTGCCGCGGACGATCATGGCGTCGAAAACAACGGCGTTCTCCGGATTGGCCACATGGCCTGGAACATTGGTGAAATCGGGATCAGGAGCCGCATGTGGGCCGAAGATCTCCACGTCCTTGAATCCGGCCGCATCCAGCACCGGGCAAACGGCCGATGTACCCACGCCGTGCAGGGGTGAGTAGATGATCTTCAGGTCGCGCGGTCCGGGCGTGCTCTGCCGCATGACCGCCGCAACGAACGCTGCATCGACCTCTTTTTGGCAATACTCGATCCGGCCCGAGGCCATCCCCTCTTCCCACGGAATCCGCACGATTTCTTTGACACGGTAGACCCGATCGATCACGTTCTGGTCGTGTGGCGGAAGCAACTGGCCACCGGTCGACCAATAGACCTTCAGGGCGTTGTCGGTGGGCGGGTTGTGGCTGGCGGTGATCATGATGCCGCAATCGCAGTTTTTGTGGCGAATGGCGAAGGATGCCTCCGGCGTGCTGCGGTAACCGTCGAGGAACCATACCTTGAAACCAGCAGCAGCCATGATCTGAGCACAAAGTTCGGCAAAATCTCGCGAGCGATGCCGCGTGTCGTAGGCGATAGCGCAGGCGAGCGGCTTATTGCCGACCACTTCGCGAACATAATCGGCCAGCCCCTGAGCACTTTCGCCGATCGTGCGATCGTTGATGGCATTAGTGCCGATGGGACACAGTCTGCCACGGCGGCCGCCGGTGCCGAAAGGGAGGATCGTCCAGAAGACATCGTCCAGTTCCTGCCACTTTCCGGCGGCGATCTGCTCGGCCACCGCCGGCGCGTATTCGGCCAGATAGGGGGCGGTGAGCCAAATGCGAATGTTCTCCACGGCCATCGGCGAGAGCTTACCCGCCGTCGCGGCCACGTCAAGTTGTTGCAGTATTTCTTGGGTATTCATGATGGGAGCCATTGTACGAAATGGCGAAGGAGGGGGAAAGCCTCTCCTGTACAAAAGCCTCTCCTGTACTCCTTGATCGAAAAAGACAGTGGAGTTACAATGCATTGGATCAGAAACCTTGCGCGACTCGCCGTTTGGACTTGCCGAATGTCATTGCCCACAGTTCCGGAAGCACAGCCGTTTTACCGGGCGGCACTTCGCCGGATTGATGACGCAGAATTCCTGCTTGCGGGAGAACATTGGACCGCAGCAATTTATCTCGCGGGTTACGGAATCGAGTGTATGCTCAAGGCATTGATCGTGACGGCGACGCCCAATGTTAGGCGAAGCGAGGTTCTCGCCGAGTTTCGTGGAAATCGCGGGCACAATTACGATTGGCTGCGTTACCAGTATCGGCAATGTGGCGGTGGGCCTTTGCCTGGCAACATTGCTCGATGCTTTTCATTCGTCAGTACATGGGACACAAACTTGCGTTACGAATCTCGCGAGGCGTTACCTCGCGACGCGGGGGATTTTTTGAAAAATGCGGCAGTAATCACACAATGGATTCAGGGGAGGTTATAGGCCATGGCAGCCATTCGCGGGAAAGTTGATCCCATTCTGATCGTCATTGCAAACGCTCTAACGGCGTACGAAAAAGCCCACCCGAAAGCCGACATCGTGATTTTTCGGCAGAACTCTGTTTCCGCGCGCGTTCGCATTGTGGATCCGGAACTTGGGGGAATTTCCAAGGCCGATCGACACGACTTGGTTTGGGAGTACCTCAGTACACTTCCCGATGAAATTCAGAACGAAGTTAGCGTCTTGCTGTTACTCGCACCCGAGGAAACCGCAGTATCATTTGCAAACTTTGAATTTGAGCACCCCATTCCGTCGAACTTCTGATTGCCATGACCGAACTCATCATCAGCGTTTCCGGTTTGCGGGGTATCGTGGGTGAAACCCTTACTCCGGAGGTCGCCATCCGTTACGCCGCCGCCTTTGCCGCGGTGGCGCCGCCGGGGCCGATCGTCCTGGCCCGCGATAGTCGTCCCTCGGGTAGGATGCTCGTTGGGGCGATCAACGCCGGGTTGGAAGCCGTAGGGCGACCGACGATCAACATCGGCATCGCAGCCACGCCGACGACGGGCGTGCTCGTGCGGCATCTCGGCGCGGCTGGCGGAATTCAGATCACGGCCAGCCACAACCCCTCGCCCTATAACGGTATAAAGCTATTTTCCGCCGAAGGGCGCGTCATTCCGACCGGACTGGGCGAAAAGGTCTTGCAACAATACCTCACCGGCCAGCCCGCCTGGGTTACGCACGAATGTTTGGGAACCTGCGAACTGCTCATCGACACGCAATCGGCGCACCTGGCACTTGTCCTGGCGACGGTCCAACCGGAGCGGATACGCAAGAGACGCTTCCGTGTGCTATTGGACGCCAATCATGGTGCCGGCGGCCCGCTGGGACGGCGTCTGCTGGAGGAACTCGGGTGCATCGTCACGATCCTTGGCGAAGGGACTAACGGCCAATTCGCTCATACGCCTGAGCCGACGGCCGAGAACCTTGCCGGCGTCTGCGTGGCCGTGACTGCGGCCGGGGCCGATATCGGCTTCTGCCAGGATCCGGATGCCGACCGTTTGGCCGTTATCGACGCCGCAGGCCGCTATATCGGCGAGGAATATACGGTGGCCTTATGTGCAGAGCATGTTCTCCGACACGCGCAAGGTCCGATCGTCACCAATTGTTCCAGCAGCCGAATGACGCAGGATCTTGCCGAACGGGCCGGAGTCCCTTTCTTCCGATCCGCCGTTGGAGAGGCCAATGTCGTCGATGCCATGCTTGCCAACAAGGCGATCTTTGGCGGCGAAGGGAACGGCGGGCCGATTCATCCGCGCGTGGGCCTAGTGCGAGACAGTTTCGTTGGCATGGCGTTGCTGTTGGACGCGATGGCCGAGCAAGAGCTGCCCATCGGGGCGATGGCCGATGCCCTGCCCCGCTACGAGATCGTGAAGACCAAGATCGCGCTGGCAAAGGAAAAGATCCCAGCGGGATTAAATGCCCTGAAATCGCATTTCCACGACGCGACCGCGGACACCCTTGATGGATTGCGGCTGGATTGGCCCGGCCAATGGCTGCTAGTCCGTGGCAGCAACACCGAGCCGATCGTTCGCGCCATCGCCGAAGCACCAACGGCCGCAGAAGCCCAGCGGCTGTGCGACGAGGCAGCGAAGGTATTGAACGGCGTTTGATTTCAAACCTATCTAACCACGAAATACACGAAACGGACGAAAGGGGAAAGGGAAAGACTGGAGTACGAACGCATCGTCCTATAGTTATTGGTTTTTCTTTTGCCTTTTTTCGTCTGTTTCGTGTATTTCGTGGTTTATCCGTCTCTTACGTCTACCTCCTCCCCTCAATGCGGTCCTTCCCCATCCATGTCCGCAGGACCTCGGGCACGACGATCGACCCGTCGGCCTGTTGGTAGTTCTCCATCACAGCGATCAGGCCGCGACTGAGGGCAATCGCGGTGCCGTTGAGCGTGTGGACCAGCCGCGTTCCTTTTTCGCCCTTGACGCGATAGCGGATATTCAGCCGCCGCGACTGGTAGTCGGTGCAGTTCGATGTGCTGGTGACCTCGCCAAAATCTCCTCGGCCGGGCATCCATGCCTCAAGGTCGAACTTGCGATAGGCTGGCCCGCCGAGGTCGCCGGTCGCTGTATCGACCACTCGGTACGGCACGCCTAGCCCGTCGAAGATGCGACATTCCATATCCCGCAGATATTCGAGCATGTTGTCGCTTTCGCTGGGGAGCGTGTAGGCGAACATTTCGATCTTAGTGAACTGGTGGACGCGGTACAGCCCTCGCGAGGCCCGGCCGGCGGCACCGGCCTCCGTACGGAAGCAGTGGCTTATGCCGCAGAGTTTTAGCGGCAGGTCTTCCGCATCGACCGTCTGGCCGGAAAAGAGCCCGCCGAGCGTAATCTCGGCCGTCGCCACTAGGCTCAGATCGCTCCCTTCGATGCTATAAATCTGCGTCTCCGGCCCGCGAGGAATGAAGCCGATCCCCTGGAGTACATCATTGCGAGCCAGATCGGGCGTGGTCATGGGCGTGAAGCCTTCTTTGAGGAGCACGTCCAATACATAGCGTTGCAAGGCTAGATCGAGCAGTACGACGTCGTTTTTCAGGAAGTAAAATCCGTGCCCCGCGACACGCGCCCCACCTTCAAAGTCGATCAAATCAAGTTTCTCCGCCAGTTCGACGTGATCCAGCGGCTTGAAATCGAACTGCGGAATCGGCGTCTTGCCGCGGAACAGTTCCAGGTTGGCCTTGTCGTCAACTCCCACCGGGGCGGCAGCGTGCGAGAGATTGGGAATCGTCCGCACGATCGTATCCGATTCGACCAGAATCCGGTCGAGCTTCTGCTGGATTTGCGCGACCTCGTCGCGGATACGGCGGCCCTCCTCCTTCAACGCCTCGCGATTCTCCGGCGGGGCCTTGCCGATCGATCGGGCCGTCTCATTGGCTTTGCGATTCGCCTCGTCCATCTGCGATTGCAGCATTCTCCGCTGTTCTTCGAGCGCGACGAACTGATCGACATCGGCCGGGGCGTTGCGGTTCTTACAGTTCTGCTTGACGAGTTCGACGTTATCGACGATGAATTTGCGGTCGAGCATGGGAGTGAGGGGAACGTATTGTGGAATGGGGAAAAGGCCGCATTATAGCAGCAATCACCCGTTCACACCACCCATCGGTTTGGGGCAGGCTTGCATTATCTACCCAGGCGATCAGTGATTATGAATCTTTTGGTTTCAGAAAATCTCTCTTGGTGAACTACTGGGAAACCGCTATAATGTAGCCCTGTGGTACAAGAGAATTCATTCCGCCCAGAAGTTCCTGACCTGAAGACCACAAGCCCCTTCGATCGAATGACGTTTCGATTGGTTAACCGGGGCCTGTGACTTCTCGCCGGATACGAAGGGCACCGTGATAGCAAAGGAACTGGGAAAGTGCTAACTGTTCGACCAAAAGTCGCGGTATTGGTCTTTCAGCTCTTCGGCCGGCCGTTGCATCCGGAACTTTTCGAGGTTTACCACACACGTAGCGTCTCGCGGGGGAATTACGAAGCCAAGATCGATATCACCAGTGCAGGCCACGTAGTAACGTGGCGCTACGGGGGGATGACGCTTACCGAGGTGGCCGCCTCGGCCAATCATCCCTTGCCGGAAAAGCGGCGGCTGATGTCCTACGCGCTCAAGGGCCAGCGGAGCGATCACGTCGAGTGTCGTGGCGGCGTTCGCTACGAGATGAGTTTCCAGCTCGAACAGGTCGATCCCGGGGTCTTTTGGACCTTCCAGCAAGAACTGGCCGAAGCCAGCCTGCAGAAGGGCATGTTTCACCAGTTCGACTCCAGCGGCCGCATGGCCTTGGGAGCGATGAGCTACATCAATGTCGAGCTTCGCACCCGCAAGCTGCTCATCCAGGCATTTCACACCTTTCCGGATGACTACGCGATCGTCAAGAGCCAGTCGATGATCCTGCTGCCGCAGAAGGAAAATCCGAAATCCGAATGACGAAATCCGAAACAAATTCAGGCTCTCCGCCGGGTTTGCGGATAATTGTGGTGCGGGCGTCCCGCCTGCCCAAGATGTTGTGGTTGAACCAGGCAGGCGAGACGCCCGCACCACAAACTTGGCGGAGAGCCCAAATTCAAAATACAAAGCACGAATGATCGAAGTTTTGGATTTTCACATTTAGGCTTTGCATCTGTTTCGTCATTCGTCATTCGTCATTCGTCATTCGTCATTCGTCATTCGTCATTCGTCATTCGTCATTCGTCATTCGTCATTCGTCATTCGTCATTCGTCATTCGTCATTCGTCATTCTTCATTCGTCATTCGTCATTCGTCATTCGTCATTCGTCATTCGTCATTCGTCATTCGTCATTCGTCATTTCCTTCAAAAACTCCTCTACTGCCCGCCCCACCTCCTCGGGGG
>Ga0194057_10000097_pt1 | contig 40841 bp, 32 predicted proteins | sample SepL4415m_MetaG_FD_155474 | JGI IMG/M metagenome (GOLD analysis project Ga0194057, IMG submission 155474) | Anoxic zone freshwater microbial communities from boreal shield lake in IISD Experimental Lakes Area, Ontario, Canada - Sep2016-L442-15m | ecosystem: Environmental > Aquatic > Freshwater... | reverse complement strand
GATCCTAAGCGGTCAGGCCGGGCCACGCTCAGTGCCATCGCTAAGAACGGCGTGGAACTGAAGGTTCGCGCCCGCGTGACCGTGCGAACCAACCTCGAACAACTCATTGGCGGCGCCACCGAGGAAACGATCATCGCCCGAGTGGGGGAGGGAATCATCACCGCCATCGGTGCCGCGGAGACCCATTTCGACGTGATGGAAAAGCCCGACAAGATCTCCAAGGCCGTGTTGGATCGCGGATTGGACGCGCAGACGGCGTATACCATTGTTTCCATCGACATCGCGGATATCGACGTGGGACAGAACATTGGTGCCCGCTTGCAGGCCGACCAGGCCGAGGCTGATATGCGTGTCGCCCGCGCCAAGGCCGAGGAACGTCGGGCGATGGCCTTGGCCCACGAGCAGGAAATGAAGGCCCAGGTCGCGCGAAATCGAGCCAATGTCGTGCTGGCCGAAGCGGAGGTTCCCATCGCAATGGCCGCCGCCTTCCGCAAAGGAACCTTGCTCACCGCTAACGGGCCGCAGTAAAGAAGATGTAAATCTTTCTTCTGTTCCAAATGCAGTCGAGACAGCGACCAGTCCTGAAGAACTGCGACGCTTTTGGGCGGTTTGAAAGGAACTCAAAGAGGCTATCCGAAAACGTAAAGTGCTTTAGCAAAACGACTTGCAAATACAATGGCGGTTGTCGTGATTACAGAAACTGCCACGATTTCGCGTGCAAGCTGTGCTAGCATCGTTGTAAGTACTTACTGCCAAAGAGTTAACTTCTCGGATAGCCTCTAAGAAACCAACAAACGAAACGGTCATTGTTGCCGCAGCAGAACAGCCAGTAGTTGTCCAAAGCGAGGCACCGGTTCTTCTCGCACATCTCGGCGGACTTATACCAACTGCGCGATTTGCGGCTGAATCGCATGCGACAGACTGTGGTGGACGAAGATGTCGAACTGGAAGAAAACCAACTCGATGACTTCGCCGGTATTCAAAAGGATCTCGTGGCGGCACTTGGGATCGTCACAAACGTCGACTTCATCATAGAGCCATTGGCGCTGCTCCGAGGCACTCACGAATGCATCCGACGACACCGGCGTCGTAATCGTCGGTTGGTCGTAGAGATCGTAGACGAGCCAGATCAGTTTGTTGTCCTGACGAACGCTGATGACGGCGACAGGCGTGCGGACTGCGTTGTCGCCACCGGACACGTTAATGCCGAGAACTTCCGCATCGTGGAGACAGAGCGTTTCGCAGAACAGTTGCATTTTCTGTGGTAGTTTGTGCTTGACTTGCTGTAGGTGCGTGCGTGCGTTTGCTCCCGCCGCAGTCCATTCCTGGTAAAAGCCCTCGACCTCATCGTCGTCGGCTTCGTTGATCTTCACGTAAAGTTCAGGAGTCAGGTATTTCATCACTTTGCCTTCGCTGTGCCAATTTCAAAAAAGCCATGTCCGGTGGGTGGCCGCACCTTTGGTTGAAAGTGCGGCAGCGCATCCGATCCAGCCGAAACGATGTGAGCCGGATCTTCCTTCGCGTTGCCGACGCCGACTACCGCCTCTTCAATTTCCTTCGCAAGCCTTCGGTTATCGACCGTCGAACCGTCACAAACCACAATGTCATTTCCCACAGATCGGAAAGCAATCGCCTGCGCCTTGCTGCAAGCTGGACCCCGGTAAACGGTACCGTTCGGTCCTGTTGCTGACGCGAAGCAGATTATTGGTGGGGTGGTCGACATTGCGGCTTTCTTGTTTCAACACGAACCGGTCACGACTGATTATACACCGCGATTATTCTAACAGCGACCCCCGATAAACGCGGAAGAGGGAATTATGGAGGGAGAGGCCACATGACTTTGGAGGCCATATTGGGTATCCTGCGGCAATAGGCCGAAAGGCTTTGCAGTTCTCTCATTGGTGGTTTTCCTGTTAGTGGATTGACGAGACTGCCTTCTCCTTTTAGACTAACTATATGTTGGAATCTTTCCCTGTTCGCCGCTTCCTTTCTGAATCCATGCCCCATACGACTCAACCGATCGAATCGCTCTCTATTAACACTATTCGCACCCTCTCGATGGATGCCGTGCAGGCAGCCAATAGTGGCCATCCTGGCACACCCATGGCCCTTGCGCCGGCGAGCTATGTGATTTTCAACGAGTTTCTGCGTTATGATCCGGCCCAGCCGCAGTGGCCCAATCGCGACCGATTCGTCCTTTCTTGCGGTCACGCTTCGATGTTGCTCTATTCCACGCTCCATTTATGCGGCGTGAAGCAGACCGATGCCGCCGGTCGTGGCACGGACAAACCGGCGGTGTCACTGGACGACATTCGCCAGTTCCGCCAATTGGAAAGCCGTTGCCCAGGCCATCCCGAATATGGCCATACCACGGGCGTGGAAACGACGACCGGCCCGCTGGGGCAGGGTATTGCCAACAGCGTCGGCATGGCGATTGCCCAGCGCTGGTTGGCTGCCCGCTACAACCGCCCTGGCTTTGACCTGTTCGACTACAATGTTTACGCCCTGTGCGGCGATGGCGACATGATGGAAGGCGTCGGGGCGGAGGCCGCTTCGTTGGCCGGCCACCTCAAGTTATCGAACCTCTGTTGGATCTACGACGACAACAAAATCACGATTGAAGGCCACACGGACTTGGCTTTCAGCGAGTGCATGCAGCAGCGGTTCGCCGGTTACGGCTGGAACGTGTTGAAGGTCGACGATATCAACGATCTGGCGGCCTTCCGCGCCGCGATTACAAGTTTTCAGAAGACGACCGGCCGGCCGACGCTGATCGTGGCTCGTAGCGTAATTGCCTTCGGCTCCCCAAACAAGCAAAACACGCACGGTGCCCACGGTAGCCCGCTGGGCGATGAGGAGATCCGCCTAACCAAGCTGGCTTATGGCTGGCCAGCCGATCAAAAGTTCCTCGTGCCCGAAGAGGTGCTGGCCCACTTCCGCGCAAATATCGGTGCCCGCGGCCAGTCTCTCCGCCAGACCTGGGAAACGCGTTATGCTGAGTATGCCGGGCAATTTCCCGAGCAGGCCAAAGAGATCGATCTTATCGGGCAGCACGAATTGCCCGATGGCTGGGACGCGGAGATCAAACCCTTCGCCGCCGACGCCAAGGGACTGGCCACGCGGGCCAGCTCGGGTAAGGTATTGAATCAGATTGCCAATCGGTTGCCATGGCTCGTTGGCGGGTCGGCCGACCTAGCCCCATCGACGCTCACGCTCATGGAAGGTGGCGGCGATTTTGAAGCCGGAAGCTATGGCGGCCGCAATTTGCACTTCGGCATTCGCGAACATGCCATGGGCGCGATCATCAACGGCATGGCCTTGGCCGGGCTGCGTTCGTTCGGGGCCACCTTCTTTGTCTTTGCCGATTACATGCGGCCTTCGATCCGCATGGCCGCCATCATGGGTCTGCCGGTGTTTTACGTCTTCACCCACGATTCGATCGGCGTAGGCGAAGACGGTCCCACGCACCAGCCGATCGAGCACTTGGCCTCACTGCGAGCAATCCCGAATCTCACCGTGATTCGGCCTGGCGACGCCAACGAAGTAATCGAGGCCTATCGCTCCATGGTACTCAATACCAAGGGGCCAACGGCCCTGGTGCTATCGCGGCAGAACCTGCCGACGCTTGATCGGTACGTCATGCCGATCGTTGGTCAGGCTGGAAAGCCTGACGTACGCAAGTATGCCCCCGCTGCTGGCGCACAGAAGGGCGGTTACGTGTTGGCCGACGCGACCGACGGCAAGCCGGAGGTAATTCTCATCGGCACCGGCAGCGAGCTTTCGCTCTGCGTTAGCACCTATGAGAAGCTGACGGCTGACGGCATCAAGGCCCGCGTGGTGAGTCTGCCGAGCTGGGAGCTTTTTGACGCTCAATCGCAGGCCTATCGCGATTCCGTGTTGCCGCCGGATGTAAAATATCGGGTGGCCGTCGAATTGGGCATCGACCAAGGCTGGTGCAAGTACATTGGCGGTTGCGGGCGATTTCTCGGCATCAATCATTTTGGTGCCTCGGCACCGGTAGGCGTGCTCTTGGAGCAGTATGGATTCACGGTCGAGAACCTCGTGAAGCTGGCAAAGGAAGTGGCCGGGCGGTGAGGGGAATTTTCTGGTGTCAATAATTGGAAAATGTGGGTTTCTTTATTCTGTAAAAGGAAACGGTGCAATGAGTCCAACTAGGATTGTGCGGTCGATTTTATGGGTGGCGGTCATGTTCTCGGCTTTCGGGGCGGCTTCGGTTTTGCGAGCTGCGGAAGAAGCCCCGGCAAATCCAACCATTCCAGCAACTACCCCAGGCGCGGCACCTAAGGTTGATTCGGGCGACAACGCCTGGATGCTCGTCTCCTCGGCCTTAGTGCTCATGATGACCGGTCCCGGACTGGCACTTTTCTATAGCGGACTGGTCCGCAAGAAGAACGTGCTCAGCGTCATGATGCAGTGTCTTTTCCTGATGTGCCTGATGACGGTCATTTGGGCCCTCTATGGATTTGGGCTGTCGTTTGGAAGAGACCCTAGGTTTATGGTTGTGGACAAGGAAACAAAGAAAGAGTCACCGGCCTATCAATCGTGGTTCGGCTATATCGGCGACGCCAAGTATTACTTGTTCATGGACCATGTGGCGCCCACTTGGGATGAGAGTGCTCAGACTTCCGTGATGGACAACTTTCGCTCGCCAGTGGATGGGGCGGCCATGACGGTTCCAACGGCCAGTTTCATGCTCTTTCAGTGCATGTTCTTCATCATCACTCCCGCCCTGATTTGCGGTGCTTTTGCCGAACGAATGAAGTTCAGTACGATGGTCGTCTTCATGATTCTCTGGGGCACATTGATCTACTGTCCGCTTGCCCACTGGGTTTGGGGCGGGGGAGTTCTATCCTATGGGAGCAAGTACGCGAAGGGAATCTTTTCCGGCGGAGCTTTGGACTTTGCCGGAGGCACGGTGGTTCATATCAGCTCCGGTGTTTCGGCCTTGATTTGCGCGTTGATGCTGGGTAAGCGGCTTGGCTACGGCAAGACGGCCATGCCGCCCCATAACTTGACCTACACGGCCATCGGCGCAGCGATGTTGTGGGTGGGCTGGTTTGGTTTCAATGCCGGCAGTGCTGGAAACGCTGGCGCACTGGCTAGCGGGGCCTTTATGGTCACGCACTTCTGCGCTGCGGCCGGCGGGCTGACGTGGGCTGGCCTAGAATGGATCTTTCGTGGCAAGCCGAGCGTACTGGGGGCATGCTCAGGCCTGGTTGCCGGTTTGGTTTGCATCACGCCCGCCTCGGGTTTTGTGACGCCGATGTATGCCTTGGCGATGGGTGTCGCCGTCGCCTGCGTATGCTACACGGCCTGCACGCTGGTCAAGGCCTATTTCGGCTATGATGATTCGCTTGACGCCTTCGGCATCCATGGGGTTGGCGGTACATTGGGCGCACTTCTCACGGGAGTTTTCGCCACCCGGGTTGCCGGCGGCGTTACGCTCGAGGGCCACACGGCAGATAAACTGGGGCTTATCGATGGCAGCACATCCGTCATGTGGGCCCAGATTGTGGCCGTGATCATCACCTGGATCCTGGCTGCGGTCGGCACGTTCATCATTCTGAAGATCCTCGACGCCGTCATGGGGCTTCGCGTTTCCCGCGAGGCTGAAATGGAAGGGCTCGACGTCAGTCAGCATGACGAAGAAGGTTATATCTTTATCTGAGAGGAGTTTTGGGATGAAAAAAGTAGAAGCCATTATCCGGCACTTCAAGCTCGACGACGTCAAGCAGGCACTCACCGAGCGAGGAATTTCCGGCATGACCGTCTCGGAGGTTCGCGGTTTCGGCCGCCAAAAGGGCCATACCGAGATGTATCGCGGGACGGAATACGAAGTTGACTTCGTGCCGAAAATCAAGATCGAGATCGTGATCCCCGACTCCAAACTCCAGATGGTGCTCGATACGATTATGGGCGCCGCGCAAACCGGGCAGGTTGGTGACGGCAAAATGTTCGTCTATGACTTGACCGATGCGATCCGCATTCGCACCGGCGAGTCGGGGGCGGATGCCATCTGAAATGACGGATTTTGAAGGGGTTATTGGCATCGCGGCCTTTCGTGATCCGAGATCCGTGTTCCGTCATTCGGATTTCGCCATTTGAACTTAACCATTCATTCCCCATGCTACGCTCCAACGTGCTGGCCGCCAAGGCGCGGCTGGCAAAAGGCCACGAGGACTTCAAGGCCCGGCATTTGGCCGGCTGCCCGGGGATTGAGCTTTGCGCGCTGAACAGCAACCTTCGCGACGCCGTGATCGTGGAACTGGTTGAGGATGCCTTGAAGGATCTCGGCGAGGCTGGTCCGAGAGGGCTAATGAACGACATCGCGATCGTGGCCCACGGTGGCTATGGCCGTCGTGACGTGGCCCCCTACAGCGACGTCGACCTGATGATTCTGCACCGGCCAGCGGCTGCGGTGCGCTTGTTTCCCTTGGCCGAGCGGTTGCTCCGCGACGTATTTGACGCAGGCCTGGTCCTGGGACACAGCGTCCGCACGGTGCGGCAGGCGTGCAGTCTGGCTACCCGCGAGGCGATGATCTGCACTTCGTTGGTCGATTCTCGCCTGTTGGCCGGAAATCAACTGATCTTCGAGGGCTTCCTGCGAGCTTTCCGGCGGCGGGTTCACTGGCGCTGCCGCCGGTTGCTTTCGGGCATCAAGGAGGCTCGCGATGAAGAGCAACGACGCTACGGCGAGACGGTTTTCCTCCTGGAACCCAACATTAAACGCTCTCAAGGTACGCTTCGCGATCTCCAGTTGTTGCGTTGGATCGGCTTTACCCGCTACGGCGCGGCCGACTTTGCCGAGCTGCGCGATTGTGGCGCGTTGAGCCAGGAGGATTACGACGCCATTCAGCCGGCCTATGCGTTTCTCCTCTGGCTTCGCAATGAGCTGCACTTTCACTCAAGCCAGGCCAGCGATGTACTCACCCGTTCAGAGCAGCTTCGCCTAGCCGAACAGGGCGGCTTTGAGGCAGCCGACGGCATGTTGCCTGTCGAGCATTTCATGCGAGATTACTTCCGCCATACGAACCGCGTCAGCCACGTGGCCACGAATTTCCTGGCGAAAGCCACGACGAACCCGTGGTTCGACAAGACGTTGACAATCCTCTTTGGCCATCATATCGAGTCGGATTACCTAGTCGGCCCCGTTGGCATGATGATCACGCGGCGCGGCATGACGCGGCTCCACGGCAATCTGACGGCGATCATGCAAATGGTCGATCTGTCCAATCTGCACGACGTACCCATTGCGGCCTTCACTTGGGAGGAGATCCGCCGCGAGGCGACTCGCTTACCACCGCATTTGCCCCCCGAGGCCAGCCGTCATTTCCTCTCCCTACTGGCCCACCCCGGTCGCTTGGGCACGTTGCTTCGCGATCTGCACGACGTGGCAATCCTGGAACGCTTTCTCCCTGATTTTGCCCGTGCCCGCGGGTTATTGCAGTTCAACCAGTATCACAAATATACGGTCGATGAACATTGCATCCGCGCGGTCGAGTTCACGGAAAAACTTCTCGACGATCCCGGGCCGGTGGGGCGGGTTTATCGCGGCCTAAAAGACAAGCATCTGCTACACTTGGCCTTGCTCATCCACGATCTGGGTAAGGGGCTGCCGGAAGATCATAGCGAGGTCGGGCTGAAAATCGCCGAACAGACTGGCTGGCGACTTGGCCTTAAGCCGCATGAAACCGAGATCATCAAGTTTCTCGTACACAAGCATCTGCGGATGAACCACCTTGCACTGTGCCGCGATACGAGCGACGAAGAACTGGTCGTCCGTTTTGCCGTGCAGGTCGGCTCGCCCGAGTTACTGCAATTGCTCTACGTACTCACCGCCGCCGACTTAGGCGCGGTAGGCCCCGACGTTTGGGACGGCTGGAAGTCGCAGGTTTTGACAGACCTTTACCATCGTGCCATGCAGCAACTGGCTGGCGACAGCCCCGCCACGACGACCGATCACCTTTTCGAGAGCAAGCGGGATGAGATCCGCACCTCTTTCAGCGGCGAAGCGGACGCAGCCTGGTATACCCGACATATTGATTCCCTGACCTCCGGTTACCTCAGTGCCACGCCAGCCGAGGAGGCAGCCGCGGACCTGCGATTGCTGCACGACCTGGAACCCGGCGGTGTTCGGGCGACGGCCCGCTACGATCCTAACGCGGCCACGTTGCAGATTACCGTGGGGACGTCCGAGGCGGTTGCTCCCGGCATCTTTCACAAGCTGACCGGGGCCTTGACCAGCCAGGGCCTGGAGATTCGTTCGGCCCAGATTCATACGCTGGCCGACGGGCTAGTGCTGGACCGATTCTGGGTATACGATCCCGATTACTCCGGCGCGCCTCCGCTTGATCGAATTTACGCAGTCAATCAGGCGGTCGAGCAATCACTTCGCCAGGAAAGTGGTCATACTCCCTCCTTCCGCAGCACATGGAAGTCTGGTGAGCAGCGTAAGATGCTCGGTCCAAAGCCGCAAATTCGCGTCAACACCGACAATAGCACGTCGGATCGTTACACCATCATCGACGTCTTCGCCTACGATCGCACCGGTCTACTCTACGCCGTAACGCGAACCTTCTTCGAGTTAGGTTGTTCCGTCTGGCGGGCGAAGATCAGCACCTACCTCGATCAAGTTCTCGACGTCTTCTACGTGACCGACCAGGAGAACAACAAGATCGAGGACCAGGGCCAGCTCGACACCATCCGGCAGCGGCTACTGGAGGTGATTGGGGAGGAAAAGACGTAGGTGTTGGCCGTGAGTAAACTGCGCGGTCATGCATTCGCGAACCCTCCGCTCCGTTGCCATGGGCTATAATTGAACTGGTAAAGCAGCATGGGTAAAATAGTGCAAGGCATTTCTACATGAACTGCATGAAGGCGAAACTACGAGCATGTCCAATACTGAACTGATCCGCAAGCTTCGCGCGGTCTTGAAGCCCGAGAATGTTCTCTCGGCGCCTTCGGAGTTGGTCGTTTACGATTGTGACGCATTTACCGTCGAGCGTCATATACCCTTGGCCGTGGTCTTTCCTCGATCCGCGGAACAGGTGGCCGAAGTCGTGCGAGCATGCTCAGACCACGGTTGCCCCGTGGTTGCCCGCGGGGCCGGCACCGGACTGGCCGGCGGCTGCACACCGCCCCCCAATGGCGTGGTGATTATGCTCACGCGGATGAACAAGATACTGGATATCCGGCTCCGCGATGCCATGGCCCTCGTTGAGCCGGGGGTGCTTAACCTGCAACTCACCAATGCGCTCTCCGGGACCGGTTACCACTTCGCTCCCGACCCATCAAGCCAAGGTACGGCGACCATCGGCGGCAATGTGGCCACCAACGCCGGCGGTCCGCACACGCTGAAATATGGCGTGACCGTCAACCACGTGGCCGGGTTGGAAGTCGTGCTGGGCGATGGCTCGATCCTACAGTTCGGACCCGTGGAAGATCCGGCTGCGCTGGACCTCGCCCGGGTTGTCTGCGGCAGCGAGGGTACGCTGGCTATTGTGACCAAGATTTGGGCTAAGCTGACGAAGAACCCGCAGTCCTGCCGCACGATTCGCGCGACGTTCGCTTCAATTGACGACGCCTCGCAGGCCGTCAGCCAGATCATCGCCGCCGGCATGGTTCCGGCCGCGCTGGAGCTTATGGATCGTGGGATTCTCGACGCCGTCGAGGCGGCCTTTGCCCCGGGTGTGCCGCCGGAAGCGGCCGCAGTGCTTATCATCGAACTCGACGGGCCTGAGGCCGGCCTCGATTCACTTCTCGAACAGGTCATTGCCCTATGCCGCAACTGGAACCCGGGCGAGATCCTCCAAGCCAAGACGCCTGCTGAGCGGGAATTGCTCTGGAAATGCCGTAAGATGGCCGTCGGCGCGGTGGGGCGTCTCAGCCCGGGCTATATGATTCAAGATGGCGTTGTACCGCGAACCCGCCTGCCGCATGTTTTCCGCCGCATCCTGGAGATCGCGGCAAAGCATCGCGTTCGCATCGTCAACGTGGCTCATGCCGGCGATGGCAATGTCCATCCCATTCTGCTATTGGATGAGCGCGATCGCGACCTCACCGCCCGTGCCCAGGCGGCCAGTCGCGAAGTGCTCGAAGAGTGCATCGCCTGCGGAGGCAGCATCACAGCCGAACATGGTGTCGGGACTGAAAAGATCGAGTTGATGGAAAAACTCTTCGCTCCGGCTGATCTCCGCGCCATGCATCGCGTCCGTCAGGCATTCGATCCGGCCAGCCAACTTAATCCAGGCAAAAAATTTAAGGCAATTTGCCAATGACCGCCATCACTGCATCAGAATTGCCGCCGGAACAGACGGTCTCGCCGACCGACGAGCTTGCCGTAGCGGCATTGATCGGCGAGGCGTACAAGTCGGGCACACCGGTCTACCCGATCGGTGGCGGAACCAGTCTCGACTATGGCCCACAACCCGCGCGGCCGGGCATCAGACTGCGCATGAACCAGATGAATCGCGTGCTCGACCATCCAGCCGACGATCTGACGATCACCGTCGAAGCGGGCATGACCCTTGCGGAACTCAACCGGCAGTTGGCGACCAAGCGGCAATGGTTGCCGATCGACGCTCCCGAGTCGGTCCGTGCGACCGTCGGCGGCATCGTGGCGACCAACGCATGCGGTCCGCGTCGCTACTCCCACGGCACCATCGGCGACTACTTGCTTGGCATTCGAGCGATTGACGGTTGCGGCGAGGCTTATGCCGGCGGTGGTCGCGTGGTGAAAAACGCAGCCGGGTATAATCTCCCGCGGCTCATGGTCGGTTCGCTCGGCACGCTTGGCGTGATCACGCAAGCGACGTTCATGGTCCGCCCGCTGCCGACCCATTCGGCTTTGGTGATCTGCGACTTGCCCAGCTTCCAACAGGCTGAATGCCTGCTGGCTGCCTTGGGCCAAAGCCGAACGACGCCGATGATCGTCGAATTGCTGGCCGGCCCTGCGCTACCCCTTTGCCCCTTGCCGGCACTGCCCGACACGGCCGCCGCGCGACTCGTCGTCGGCTTTGAAGGCAGCGCACCGGAGGTTCAAGGAATGGCCAATGTTTTGTGCGACGAGTGGCAAGCCCTGGGAGCTAATGGGCTGACGACGATCACCGGTGCGAGAGTTGATTCGGTTTGGAACTGGCTGAGCGAAAGCCCTGCGATGCTTCAAATCAACGTCTTGCCCAGCCGACTGGTCGGCGTCCTGGAGCAAGTCGCCGGGATTCTGGCCGCGTCACCACTTCAGGCCCATGCGGGCAATGGTGTGCTTCGCATCTACCGGCTCTCACCCCCTGCCCCTCTCCCGCAAAAGGGCGAGGGGAGTTTTACCAACCTCATACAAAACATGCTCCGGCCGATTGCCACCGCAGCCGGCGGCCACCTGACCGTGCTCGCCACGCCCGCCGACGTTGAACTTACGCCGGCCGAAATCTGGGGACCGCCTCGACCCGGTGCCGCATTGATGCGTTCCATCCAACAACGATTCGATCCCGCAGGAATTTTGAATCCCGGAAGGTTTGGTTGATTGTGAACTTCAGCAGTCAAGACAACACGAACGAATCGGGCGAAGACAACCTGGCTGCGGGCATTGCCTACGACCAGTTGCTGCGCTGCGTCCACTGCGGGCTATGCACGTCGTCTTGTCCTACGTATCTGGAGACGGGCGACGAGAATAACGGCCCACGCGGCCGCATCCAACTCATCCGCCTGGTCGCCGATGGACGCACCGATCTGACCGATCGCATGCAGCGTCACCTCGAACTGTGTCTCGACTGCCGAGCCTGTGAAACCGCGTGTCCTTCCGGGGTGCAGTACGGCCGGCTCATCGAACCGTTCCGTCAGGCAATCGAAGCAAAGGACACCCGCCTGGAAAAACGATGGGATCTCTTCCGTCGTGGAATCCTCTTGAACCTTTTCCCGTACGCGGAACGCTTGCGCTATGTGCTTCGTCCGATGCGGATGTTGCAGCGGCTGGGAATTGTGTCCGCGATCGAGCGATTGGGGCTGCTAAAACTTTTGCCCGGCCGCCTTGGCCGCCTTGCCCAGATGCTGCCATCGCCGACCCGTCCCGGCCCTCGACTGCCAAAATTTCTACCGGCCGTCGGACGAAAGCGTGCTCGCGTGGCGTTTTTTGTCGGCTGCGTGGCCGATGCCATGTTCCGCCCTGTCCATTGGGCGACGGTTCGCGTGCTTCAGCAAAACGGCTGCGATGTGTTCGTGCCACGCGGACAGGGCTGCTGCGGCGCGATTCACCTCCACAACGGTGACCCGCTCGGTGCCCGGAGACTGGCCGATGCCAATCTCGTGGCCTTTGAGCTCGATCGTTACGACGCGATCCTGGTGAACCATGGCGGTTGTGGGGCGATGCTTAAGGAATACGGCCATCACTGGCACGACGGATTGCAGCCGCACCGCGCCCGTTTCGCCGACAAGGTGAAAGACGTACATGAGTTTCTCGATAACCTCGGTGTCGTCCCTTTCAGCGGCCGCATCGAGGCCTCGGCTACCTACCATGACTCGTGCCACCTAACCCATGCCCAGCGGGTAGCCTCGGCACCGCGAAGGCTTTTGGCCAAGATCCCCGGCCTCGATCTCCGCGAGTTGCCCGAGGCCGGCATCTGCTGCGGCGCGGGCGGCACCTACAACCTGACCGAGCCGGCAATGTCCGATAGGCTCTCGCGCCGCAAGCTGGACAACATCCTCAGCACGGGAGCACAGGTTGTGCTCACCGCCAACGCCGGTTGTTTGCTACAGATTCAGCGTGAAGTACGGCAGGCAGGGCTTGGGCTTCAGGTGATGCATCCCATGGAACTGATGGACCTGAGCTATCGCGGGGAGAAGCTGGGGTTCCCTCACCAATGAGTTGCTTCTCCGGGGCTGCATTGACTTGGATTTGGCACACAATCCACCGCCCGACCTAGCCATCGAGGTGGAGATTTCTCGTAGTGCCGTGGACAAGCTGGCGATTTACGCCGATTTGGGCGTGTCGGAAGTATGGTTCTACAACGGAGAATCGCTGCGAATGTACATGCTTCAATCCGATGGAACCAAATGGGAACCAAATGGGAACAGTCGGTTGACATCGCTAAGGGGACCAGTTAAGATAGGACTGACTGGTCAGTCCTATCCCCCGAGTCGAGACGATTCGTTTGCATGAAAGCAGTGCCCCCCGATACTTTACGAAGTGCAGCCCAGCAAGTGGCTCACAGTCGCCGCCAGGAAGAAATTCTGGAAAAGGTTGCGCTTCTTTTCGCTGCGCACGGCTACGCCGATACCGACACCCAGTTTCTCGCCGATCAGCTCCAGGTGGGCAAGGGAACCCTGTATCGCTATTTCCGCAGCAAGGAGGAACTCTTTCTGGCAGCCGTCGATTTCGGCTTGAGAAAGTTGCACGAGCGAGTTTGTGCCTCGGTGGCGCAAGCAGTGGACCCGATGGACCGCATCCGCCAAGGCGTCCGTGGCTACCTAGCTTTCTTCGTCGAGCACCCCGAGGTCGTGGAATTGATGATCCAGGAGCGGGCCATCTTTCGCGACCAGCGAAAATCGACCTACTTCCAGCGCCGCAACGAATACGCCAAGCAATGGCAGGAGCTTTACCGTCAATTGATTGCGGAAGGGCTGCTCCGCAACATGCCGCCGGAGCGGATCAGCAACATCATCAGCGAGTTACTTTATGGAGCCATGTTCACGAACTTTTTTTCCGGACGCGTGCCCGATTTCGAGTCCCAGGCAGCCGACATCATGGATGTGGTGCTGGAGGGAATCCTCAGCGATCCGCAGCGGCAGTGCCGCCGGGCGGCCGCTGCAAAATCCAGCGGTCCATCAACTACAGCGAAAGGGCATTAGTCTTATGAAAATATCACACATCTTCCTCACCTTGTCGTTGGCGGTGATTCTGAATGGGTGCAGCCGTTCACAATCGAAAACCAGCGAACCGCTGCCTCCGGAGGTCAACGTGAGCACGCCCGTCACTCGGGAAATCACCGATCTGGTGGAATTCACGGGGCATACCGAGGCGGTGAATTCGATCGTTGTGCGAGCGATGGTCACAGGTTATCTCGACAAGGTCTTATTCAAAGAGGGCGATGAAGTCGCGGAGAATGCGCGTCTTTTCAAGATCGATCCGCAGATCTATGAAGCCCAGTTGGCGCAGGCCAGGGCAAACCGTGAGCTGGCCCAAGAGCATCTAAAACGGCTGGAGGCCGACCTTCGACGTGCCAAGTCGCTTTTGCCCGGGAAAGCGATCAGCCAGGAGGACTTTGATAAAGTGGAAGGCGATCGCAACGAGGCCAAGGCGGGCGTGGGGGTGGCGGAGGCGGCCGAGAAACTCGCCCAGCAGAACGTCGACTACACGACGATCACCGCCAAGATCGGCGGCCGCATCAGCCGGCAGATGATCGATCCCGGCAACATGGTCAGGGCCAACGACACGCCGCTGACCTCGATTGTCTCCCTGGACACCATGTACGCCTACTTCGACATCGACGAGCGAACCATGTTGCAGATCCGACGGCTGGTGCGGGCAGGAAAGGTGAGATCGGCCCATGAAGGAGATACCAAGATTCGGTTGGGACTCGCTGATGAGGAGGGCTTCCCGCATGTGGGAACGATCAATTTCATCGATAACCAAGTCGATGTACCAACCGGCACGCTCCGGCTCCGCGGGCTGTTTCCCAATCCTAATCGCATCCTTTCGCCAGGCATGTTCGTGCGGATCCGGGTGCCCATCGGCGACCCGCATCAGTCGCTGTTGGTGTCGGAGCGAGCTTTGGGTTCCGACCAAGGGCAGAAGTTCCTCTATGTCCTGAACGACAAAGACGAGGTGGCCTATCGCCGCGTCGAGGTCGGTGCCCTCAACGATGGACTTCGCGTCATCCAAAGCGGACTGAAGGCGGGAGAACGGGTGATCCTCAGCGGTTTGCAGCGGGTGCGACCGGGGATGAAAGTCAATGCCAAGAATATCGCCATGGCACCCAAGGATCTCCCCGCTAGTGCCGCAGCGGGAGCCCCGGCGGTTTCGCCAGGTGCCGCGCCGGTGAGTCCGACGGGTACGAGCGGAATGCCCGCAGCACCCCAGAATAATCCGATTCCTCCGGCCATCCCCAAGTCGGTCGATCAGCCGCGACTTGGCGTCAAGTCCGCGGCAATATCGCAAAACCGCTGGGATTTTTAGATAGTCCGGGTTCGGCGTGGGTCTCCTGACCCCGCCGAAACGACCGACCGAAGGTCTCTCGGTGAATGGGAGACCTTTGGTCGGCGGCGAGGCTCGGTCAGAGACCGGCCACAACGAGGTAGAAGGAATTTCACCTAGTGACCGTAGGATGGATCTCCGAATCCGTCCAGTTTCCAGGGACGGACTCGGAGGTCCATCCTACAAGTTCGACGAACCACTCGACATTTCCCATACCCCCCAGACGCAGTCCGGGGGGGGGCCACCAACAGCCAACAACAACAACAACAACAACAACTCCCGTGTTTTCCCGTTTCTTCATTGACCGACCGATCTTCGCCAGCGTGTTGTCGATCATCATCACGTTGGCTGGCGGGCTGGCGGTATTCAACCTACCGTTGGCCCAATACCCGCCGGTCACACCGCCGGTCGTGCAGGTCAATTGCAACTACCCCGGCGCCAGCGCTCAGGTCGTGGCGGAGACGGTGGCGGCCCCCATTGAGCAGCAGGTCAACGGCGTTGAGAACATGCTGTACATGGTGTCGCAGTGTACCAATGACGGTTCTTACAATCTCTCGGTGACGTTCAAGCAGGGGGTGAATCTGGATTTGGCCCAGGTTCTGGTGCAGAACCGCGTGAATTTGGCCCTGCCCATGCTTCCAGACGTGTTAAAAAAGACCGGCGTGACAACCCGCAAGATGTCGCCGGACATCGTCATGGCGGTGAACCTCAATTCGCCGGGCGGCCGCTATGACCAACTCTTCCTGAGCAACTACGCCTTGATGCGATGCCGCGATGAGTTGCTCCGTGTGCCGGGCATCAGCGATATTTTCCTCAGCGGCCAGCGAGACTATAGCATGCGGATCTGGGTCGATCCAGAAAAGCTGGCGGCGCGGAACCTCACTGCCGGCGACGTCGTTGCCGCCTTGCGGGAACAGAACCAGCAGGTAGCAACCGGCCAGATTGGGCAACCGCCCGTGCCCCTGGGGCAGGAGACGCAAATCACACTCACCACGCTCGGCCGACTCAAGGAGCCAGAGCAGTTCGCCAACGTCATCATCTGCACCACGCCAGGCGGGCGAGTCGTCCGCATCCGGGACGTCGGCTGGGTTGAGCTCGGAGCCAAGAACCAGGACGTCTCTGCCAAGGTCGACGGCAAACCCACCGTGGGTCTGATCATCTTTCAACTGCCCGATGCCAACGCCCTGGACGTCGCCGACCGCATCCACGCGAAGATGGACGAATTGGCCAAGGACTTCCCCGAAGACTTGGCGTACGAGATCCAGTACGACACGACACCCTACACGCGGGAGTGCATCCAAGAGGTATTCAAATCGCTTCGCGATGCGATCATCCTAGTGGCCTTCGTCGTCCTCTTGTTCCTGCAAAACTGGCGTTCCGCCGTCATTCCGCTGATCGCCGTGCCGGTGGCCATCGTGGGCACGTTTGGCGTGATGGCCGCGATGGGATTTAGCCTCAATAACCTCACGCTCTTCGGGTTGGTGCTGGCCATCGGCATCGTGGTCGACAACGCGATCGTGGTGGTCGAGGCCGTGGAGCACAACATCGAACAGGGTCTGGAACCGCGCGAGGCCACGATCAAGGCCATGAGTCAGCTTTCGGGCCCCGTCATCGCCATGGGACTGGTCCTCAGCGCGGTTTTCATTCCCTGTGCGTTCATCAGCGGCATTACGGGGCAGTTCTTCCGCCAGTTTGCCTTGACAATCGCCGCGTCAACGATCATTTCCACATTCAACTCGTTGACTCTCAGCCCAGCGTTGTCGGCCATGCTGCTGCGGCCGCGCGGGAAAGCCGGGCATGATGTGTTGCCCAAGCTGCTCTACGTCCTGGCTGGCGGATGGCTCGCCTGGCGGATTCTCGCGCCTTGGCTGATCGTGCGAATCGAGGGTCTCACGGCCCTGCCGCCGGAGCTTGTGCCTTACGTGATTACGGCGGCCCCCTGGGTGGTGGCCATCGTGGGTGCCATCGTCGGTGGACTGCTCGGGCTGGGGCTAAATGTCGTTTTGGCTTGGGGTTTCGCGGCGTTCAATGCCGGCTTCCGCTTGGCCACCCGAGCCTACACCCGCGCGGTTGGCATGATGTTGCGCGTCAGCGCGCTGGTGTTGGTGGTTTACGGCGGCTTGCTCATGTTGACCTACTGGCAGTTCATGGTGACGCCCAAGGGGTTCATCCCCACGCAAGACATGGGGTATCTCATGGTTGGCGTGCAACTGCCGGACGCGGCCTCGGCCGAGCGGACGCGGGATGTCATGGAGCGGGTACAGAAAGTCTGCATGAACACGCCCGGGGTCAAGCACCTCGTGACCCAGGCTGGCTCGTCCTTCTTGCTTAGTGCCAACGCATCGAGTTTCGGATCGATGTTTGCGATCCTGGATACCTTTCCCAATCGCGAGGAGCCGGGGTTTTCGGCCGACGAGATCGCCGCCAAGCTGCGGGCACAATGTGCCAAGGAGATTCCCGGGGCGATGATTACGGTCTTGCCGGCACCGCCGGTGCGCGGGGTAGGGCGGACCGGAGGCTTCAAGTTCATGGTGGAGGACCGCGGCGATCTCGGCCTGCCAGCCCTGCAACAGCAGGCCGACAATCTCAACGAGAAGGGGAACCTGGAGCGTAATCCAGGGAACGAGAAACGGCCCTTGCTGACCATCGCGCCCAACGTCTTCCGTGCTAACACGCCACAGCTTTACGTGGACATGAACCGTCCCCAGTGCATATCGATGGGCGTCTCGCTGGCCGACGCCTTCAATACCCTGCGGATCTATCTAGGCTCGATGTATGTCAACGACTTCAACCTTTTTGGCCGTACCTGGCAGGTGATCGTCCAGGCCGACGCCAAATTTCGCAACCGAGTCCAGGCGGCGCAGCAGCTTAAAGTGCGGAACAACGTCGGTACGATGGTTCCCATCGCCACCATCGCCAACGTGCGCGAGGTGAACGGGCCGTTGATCATCACCCGCTACAACATGTACCCGGCCGCGGCCCTCGTGGGTACGGCAGGGCCTGGCGTCAGTTCCCGTCAAGCCATCGACCTCATGCAACAACTGGCCGACCGCGAGTTGCTGCACGACATGCACTACGAATGGACCGAACTGTCGTACCTGGAGCTTCAGGCGGGCAATACGGCCATGATCATCTTCGGGCTGGCCGTGGTCATGGTGTTCCTGGTCCTGGCCGCGCAGTACGAGAGTTGGTCGATGCCGCTGGCCGTGATTCTTGTGGTGCCAATGTGCCTTTTGAGCGCAATCGTCGGCGTGACGGCCGTGCCGTTGGGCCTGCGCGGGCTGGGCGATCAGCTTGGCCGGGTCTCCGCCACGCTGGGGCACCTGATCCCCACGGGGATCGGTGCTGCCAACGCCCAGTTGGACATCAATATCTTCACGCAGATCGGTTTTGTGGTGCTCGTGGGGCTGGCTAGCAAAAACGCGATCCTCATTGTGGAGTTCGCCAAGCATCGGCGCGAGAGCGGTGAGTCACGGTGCGATGCGGCCCTGGATGCCTGCAAACTCCGCCTGCGGCCCATCGTCATGACCTCCTTCGCTTTCATCCTGGGCGTCTTCCCGCTGCTGATTGGCCGCGGAGCAGGGGCCGAAATGCGCCGCACGCTCGGCACCGCCGTGTTCAGCGGCATGTTAGGTGTGACCCTCTTCGGCATCTTCCTCACCCCCGTGTTCTTCGTCGTCATCGACTGGTTGGGCACCTCCCCAGTCTTCCAGTCCAGGCTAGCGCACAAGATTCGCTACGTGACGCTGGGCGTTCTCGGGGGAGGAATCGCCAGGATGGCTATTCGCCGCGTAGTACGCCGTATCTGCGGATCAGACCGATCGGACGGATCGGACGGTTCCGTCAACTGACAACTGACAACTGACAACTGACAACTGACAACTGACAACTGACAACTGACAACTACCCACTGACAACTACCCACTACCCACTGACAACCAACCACCAACCACCACCACCAACTTCCCCCATGTTCTCAAACTTCTTCATCCATCGACCGATTTTCGCCTCGGTGCTGTCGATCGTCATCACGCTGGCCGGGGGAATCGCCGTGTGGGTGCTGCCCGTCGCCCAGTATCCGGAGATTACGCCGCCCACCGTCGAGGTCTCGGCTTCGTACCCCGGTGCCGACGCCCAAACGGTGGCCAACACGGTAGCCGCCCCCATCGAACAGCAGGTCAACGGCGTCGAGGGCATGCTCTACATGTCTTCGCAATGCACGAATGACGGTGCCTATACGCTCACAGTGACGTTCAAGCTGGGAATCGATTTGAACATGGCCCAGGTGCTGGTGCAGAACCGCGTTGCGCTGGCCCAGCCGATCCTGCCCGACTTGGTGACGCGCAAGGGAGTAACCGTCAAGAAAAAGTCACCCAACGTGCTGATGATCGTGAACCTCTCCTCGCCCGACGGCAGTCGGGACAACCTCTACCTGAGCAATAACGCCACGATCCAGTTGCGCGACGAGCTGGCCCGATTGCCTGGCGTGGGTGACATCACCTATCTGGGAAAGCGCGACTACAGCATGAGGATCTGGCTCGACCCAGAAAAGATGTCGAAGCTGAACCTCACGGCCGGCGATGTGGTCTCCACGATCCAGCAACAGAATGCCCAGGTAGCGGCCGGACAGATCGGCCAGCCACCCGTGCCGGGTGGCCAAGTGTTTCAATATACCATGACCACGCTAGGCCGATTGGCCGATGTGGACCAGTTCGGCGACATGACGCTCAAGACTGACGCCGATGGGCGAATTGTTCGTCTGAAGGACGTCGCCCGCATCGAACTGGGAGCACAAGGCTACGACCAGACCTGCACGCTGGACGGCGAGCCGTCCGTCGCCCTCTCCATCTACCAGTTGCCCGGCACCAATGCACTGCAGACGGCCAACCTAGTCCGGGCCAAGATGGAGGAACTCAAGGAGCGGTTTCCCGAAGGGCTGGAGTATTCGATCGTCTACGACACGACGCCCTTCATCACGGAATCGATCCGCGAAGTGTTCGTCACGCTCCGCGATGCGGTGCTGCTGGTGGCCTTTGTCGTACTCCTGTTCCTACAGAATTGGCGATCGGCCGTCATTCCACTGATCGCCGTGCCGGTGGCTATCATCGGCACCTTCGCCGTGATGGCGGCCATGGGTTTCAGTCTCAATAACCTCACGCTCTTCGGCTTGGTGCTGGCCATTGGCATTGTCGTGGATGACGCGATCGTCGTGGTGGAGGCCGTGGAGCACCACATCGAGGCCGGCCTGCCGCCCAAGGAGGCCACGATCAAGGCCATGAGCCAGGTCTCCGGGCCGGTGATCGCCGTGGGCCTGGTCCTCAGCGCGGTCTTCATCCCCTGCGCGTTCATCAGCGGTATCACGGGACAGTTCTTTCGTCAGTTCGCCTTGACGATCGCGGTCTCGACCGTGATTTCGGCGTTCAACTCGCTAACCCTCAGTCCGGCCCTGTCGGCATTGCTCTTGCGGCCCAAGGAACAGGAGCGGCACGATGAGGTGTTGCCCTTGGCGGCCTTTCCGGTCTTGGGTGCGTGGCTCGGCTACGCAGCCCTGGCACCGCGACTGGTTCAATGGATTGCCACGCTGCACCTGGGCGGCCTGGAGAAGTTCCTGGCCGCGTCACCGTGGATCGTGCCGACGGTCTCGATTGCCGTAGGGACCGCTGCCCTGGGGATTTTCGCCCGGCGGTTAAATCGCTTCACAGCCTACTGTTTCCGGGCGTTCAACGTGGGCTTCAACCACTCCACCAACGTCTACACCCGTCTGGTGGGCATGGCCTTGCGAGTCAGCCTCCTGGTGCTCTTGGTTTATGGCGGCCTGCTCTATCTGACCTACTGGGGCTTCACGAACTCGCCCTCGGGCTTCATACCCATGCAGGACAAGGGCTATCTGCTGGTCAACATTCAGCTTCCCGACGCGGCCTCGGTGGAACGGACCCAAAAGGTCATGCGCCGCATCGAAGAAATCGCCAGCAAGACCGAAGGCGTCAAGCACACCGTGGCCATCGCCGGCCAGTCGATCTTGCTGAGCGCAAACGCGCCAAACTTTGGTGCGATGTACGTCATGCTCCAGGATTTCCACGATCGGTCCACCCACGGGCTCTCCGGCGATACGATCGCCGCCACGCTCCAGGCACGTTTCCAGGAAGAGATCAAGGACGGCCTGGTCGGCGTCTTTGGGGCACCGCCGGTCGACGGCCTGGGCACGGCCGGCGGCTTCAAGATCATTATTGAAGACCGCGGCGACATGGGGTCGGCCTCGCTCCAGAAAGTGGGCGAGAAGATCGTCGACCGGGCCAGCCACGACGTCACCGGCCTGCAGGGTTTGTTCAGCAGCTTCCGTGCGGACACCCCCTGGCTCTTCCTGGACATCGACCGCGATCAGGCCAAGACCATGGGCGTCTCCATGGCGGATGTCTTTAGTATGCTCCAGGTGTACCTCGGCTCGCTTTACATCAACGACTTCAACCGGTTCGGCCGTACTTGGCAGGTGAACGTCCAGGCCGACGCCCAGTATCGCAAACAGTCCGAGGATCTCAAGCGGTTCAAGGTCCGCAACAACGCGGGGACGATGGTGCCGCTCGGCGCGATCTCCAGCATCCGCCAGATCAGCGGCCCGGTGATGATCTATCGCTACAACATGTATCCCTCGGCCCCGATCAACGGCGCCCCGGCTCCCGGCGTCAGTTCCGGTGAAGCCATCGGCCTGATGCAGCGAGTGGCCAACGATCAGCTCGTTCACTCCATGCGGGCCGAATGGACCGAACTGGCCATGCTCCAACTTGAAACGGGCAATACGGCCATGTATGTGTTCGTGCTTGCCGTGGTACTCGTGTTCCTAGTACTGGCCGCGCAGTACGAAAGTTGGTCGCTGCCTCTGGCCGTGATCTTGGTGGTGCCAATGTGCCTGCTCTGTTCGATCGCCGGCGTGTTTGTGGCCCAACTGGACGTCAATATCTTTACTCAGATCGGATTCGTCGTCTTGGTCGGCCTGGCGTGCAAAAATGCGATTCTGATTGTCGAATATGCCAAGCGGCAGTCTGAGCAGGGCAAGCCGCGACACGAGGCCGCGCTGGCTGCCTGTAAGCTGCGTCTGCGGCCGATCATCATGACGTCGCTGGCCTTCATTCTCGGCGTGGTGCCGCTGGTGCTTTCCGTGGGGGCGGGTGCCGAGATGCGCCGCACGCTCGGCACCGCCGTCTTTGCCGGAATGCTTGGCGTGACGCTCTTCGGCATCCTCCTCACCCCGGTCTTTTATAATGTCATCCAATGGTGCAGTGAGTGGTATGCGGCTCGGCAGGAGGCAGATAGGTAACCGCCGAGAGTGCCAGCAGTTGCCGACAGGGTGATCGACGTTACCCTACTTGACAGGAAGTGTACTTATGATCTAGTTTCGCTACTATGGCTGGTATTCCAACAAGGCCCGCGGCATGCGCCGGAAGGCGGCGGCCATTCTCCCCTCGCCCGTACTCGGGAGAGGGGCCGGGGGTGAGGGCATTAACGATCACTCCCCAGCCCCCCGCCGCGCGAGTCCGACTTGGGCCATGCTCATCAAGCGGGTTTATGAGATTGATCCGCTGGAATGTTCTGTGTACGGCGGTCAGATGAAGGTCATTGCCTTCATTGAACCGCCGCAAGGCGCGGTGATCGAGAAGATTCTTCGCCACTGCGGCCTGTGGCAACCCTCGACGCCACGCGCACCGCCTGCCGGGATCGGTTGGGTCCACGCCCCGGACGACGAGCCTCCAGAACTCACTTACGTGGATATCGACATCTTCGAGGCGACCTTCTAATTCTCACCGATGCCAGTCGGCCCGGGGACGGTACGCGCATACGGTGGGCGGCACCCCCAGACGAGCCATAATTTCTCCACCAGAATGAAGTGTGACCGGCAGGAATCTTCGCTCAAGAGACTTCAACCGTGGAGCGGTGGGGGACCATGCGGGGAGTGCGGCAATTGCCGCACTCCCCGCATGGTCCCCCTTGCCTTACCAATATGCACTGGCTAGAATCAGAGCTTCAGAAAATCATTTTTCCTATCCTTAACTCGCCAGCCTGCTTGGAAATAAATGATGACCTGCTCCGCAATTTCAAACAAACTGCCGCCAAAACATGAAATCACCCAACTTCTCAGTTAACAATGACAACGCTCGGGCAGGTTGGCCAGCCGGCGGCTTGGAAAATGTCCCGCGTTGTCCGGTCTGCGGCAGCAGCGGACGCAAATTAATCCACGCCAATTTGCGCGACCGCGTATTTTGTTGCGCGCCGGGTGAATGGAATTTGCATCAGTGCAATGATTGTGGTTCCGGCTATCTTGATCCGCGCCCGACCTCCGCGACCATCGGTCTGGCTTACAGCAAATATTTCACGCATGGCCCGACCGGTGGCGTGGATTATGCCAAGGCTTCTTGGTGGCGGCGTTTTCGGATCGCGCAGCGGAACAGTTATCTCAACGCACATTACGGTTACGATTTGAAACCGGCGGCATGGAGTCCATTTTTTTTGAGCCATGCTCGGCGGCGGCGTTTTGACACGTTCACAGGCCATTTGCGTTTTCCGGGCCGTGGCGCGCATGTGCTGGACATCGGCTGTGGCAACGGTGCTTTTCTCTGGCAGATGCGCTCGCTCGGGTGGGATGTTTGCGGCGTGGAACCAGATACTAAATCGGCGGCTCGCGCCCGCGCAGCCGGGTTGGATGTGCGTGACGGCCTGATTCAACAGCAAACTTTACCGGACGCACATTTTGACGCGATTACCATGAACCACGTCATTGAACATTTGCACGATCCGTTGGACACACTGCGCCGCTGTTGGAAACTGCTCAAACCGGGTGGACAGATCTCGTTGACCACGCCGAATCTGGGTTCACGCGGACATCAAATTTTTGGTGCAGACTGGCTGCCGCTTGACCCGCCACGACATCTCGTCCTGTTCACGGAAGATTCCTTGCGTCGAGCGCTGGAAACTTGTGGATTTGCCGTGTCGCGCCCGCCACGGCCGAGCCTCAAGGCGCGGGAACTGTTCGAGACCAGCTTTTTTTTGCATCGTGGCAACGACCTGAACGGACAGAAACCAAAATTTCCGTGGTTTATCCGCCTCAAAATGGAATGGCTTGCGGCACTAGCCAACTCTGCCACGCGGAAAAATCCCGCCGTGACCGAAGAACTGGTTTTGATCGGGAAAAAACCCGATTAAAGCAAGGCCGCAGTCATTTCAAGGAAACGAGATATTTTCCCACTCCACCTGAAATTGGTTACTTGCCCACTTGCCTACCCTGGGGTAAAATTACGCAGGAATCGATGTGAGGAGAATGCCGTGCGCGCGATCAGGGTTTATGTAGATACGTCAGTATTTGGTGGAGTTGCGGACAAAGAATTTGCTGAACATTCACAGCAGTTCTTTGGCTGTGTGTAACGTGGAGTGTTTCTTCTTCTGATCTCGACGGAAGTCCTACGTGAGCTTACGAACGCTCCTGATGTTGTGCGCGACGCATTTGACCAACTTTTGTCCGAGCATGTAGAAATGGTCTCGGTCGATCCCGAGGTTGAGGCTTTGGCAGACGCCTACGTTCTTGCGAGAGTGATCGGCCAGGCGTCTCGGGCGGACGCGATTCATGTGGCGGCGGCAACTTTTGCCGAGGCGGATATGATTCTCAGTTGGAATTTCAAACATATCGTCAATTTCAACCGCATTGGCAAGTACAACGCAGTCAACGTGCTTAACGGTTATAAGGCCATTGAGATACGCAGTCCAGCGGAGGTGGTCCATGACGACGAAGACCTTTGATTGTGTCGCAATGAAGCGGAAGGCTCAAGGAGAGATCACTGCCGAATGGGAATCTCGCAAGGAAAAGTTCAAATCCTATGGACATTTTCTGGAGGCCAGTCTCATGGAATCGGAATGGGGACGACTCACCCTAGAGAGGCTTCGACCGTCCGTGCCGGTGGAACGCTGATCTTCGATCCTCTACACCCATTCACCCCAAGCTTCCCATGCTGTGCATCCGCACCAATTTTGGTCGATGCCACCTTTTCTCGACCTAATTCTCACCGATGCCAGTCGGCCCGGGGACGGTGCGCGCATATTGTGGGCGGCAACCCCAGACGAGCCATAATTTCTCCACCAGAATGAAGTGTAACCGGTAGGAATCTTCGCACAAGAGACTTCAACCGTGGAGCGGTGGGGGGCCATGCGGGGAGTGCGGCAATTGCCGCACTCCCCGCATGGCCCTCCCTTGTCTTACTAATATGCACTGGCTAGACTTAGAGCTTCAGAAAATTATAATTCCTATTCATAATTCCTATCCTGTAACATTAGGTTATGGACAAATTTATCGATATAACTTTCGACTTTAGAACAGATACACCACCGGGAAAAGACCCCGATGCTCTTAGTCCTACGCTTCGTTCTTATCACAAATTTTTATGGAGTAAGCCTCTACCAAATGGTGTTCTATTTAAGCTTAATGACACTAAAAATAAAGTTTATCTGTATCACCAGTCGCACTTAGGTGAGTTCTTCTTGTCAAGTGACTCTGCTATTCATACTTTCAGCAAATGGAAGAAATTGGCGCATATTATTGATCAACTGCAGGATGGTGAAGCAGAAGTATTTAGGAGTCTCAGTTACACAATGGGTGGCATGATTATTTTTCCAGCAAATAAAATTGAAGGAAAAAACACAATTAATGGTGCACGTGGTTTTCACCCACTTATCAGAGATAGGATTGATCTAACACTAGAATGTATAAGACGTTATTACAATAATGAAATAAGTCCACTAACTGACACACTTATTCGTTATGCGGATTTTTTCGCTTTATTTGGTAACTTCAAAGGGTATATCGAATTTTTCTTATTGCAAGATTTAGTAACTAAGGATGTTTCTGCTATTAAGTTTTTTATGCCTTTTGATGATTTCAAATCGCCTGTAGTCCCTAAAACTTTAGATGAGTATCTTTCATACAAGTATCTAACAATAAAATTCGTCAATAAGCGTAACCAAAGAATACTTGAGAGCATCTAAGAAGAAGAAAAAGAAGAAAAGGTGCCGGCCACCAAATATAGGTAATATGCGTACTTTATCAACCAACACATTGCCCATGCTTCCTAAATTTGGTGGCTAGCCGGGTGGCCCTGGGCGGTTGCCCGCCCTGATTCCCATAGATCCATACGTGGACGCATTAGACCATACGGTTCCTCGGATCATGGTTTGAGCCGTGGCAAGGTCAGGCTTACGTTTTGTACTTTATCCTCTTGTTCCGCAGTTTTCTCGCAGCAAATCCACAAACCTGCAATATCTCCGGTCGGTCTGCCAGTCGGCGGTGATTCGCACCGATCGCCGTCAAAGACGGCGTCGGGAAAATCAATACGTGGTGGGCGCGGCATAAAGCGGGGTTACAATGGGTTGCCGCCTAATGCAAGTCGTCAGGTCGAAGAATAGTACAAAGCGTACGTCTGCCCCCTCCGTGACCCTCCGTGACCCTATGGTAAAATCGGCTGGGATGTGGGAGAATATGTTGAGGTCATCCTGCATTTTCGCCGCCCCCACATGACTTTGGACGGGGTCGGGTGGTGCCTAAGATCGTGCCAAATCAGGAGTTATTTCATGCACACCAAAATCGAATTGCCCAAGGCGTTTTCCGTGCGGGACGAACATGAGTTCCACCCCATTCAGCACTTGATGGCTCGGTTGAATCCTATGCTCCTGGTCAAGCAGGTAGCCACCGGCGTTCATGTGGACGGCGGCGGCACGGTCTTCTGGGGCATTGTCTATCAGAATGGCGAGCCGCCGAGTAAGTTGAATGTGGAGCAAGCCTTGCGGGAGGCGGGTTTCGACTTCACCCACAATGTCTTGACCCAAGCGGCATTTGTTTGGACGGATCATGTGGGCGAAGATGGAAAGGAGGCGTGGGAGTAAGGACCGGCGCAGAAATAACTGTCGTGTTTTGCCCACTCGCCGAGCAGGGGCAGACGGCACACGGAGTGTGCCTGCTACTTTTCTTGCGACAGTTATTTCTGCGCCGGTCCTAAACGAATGTTTGAACATAAGAGCAAGGCTAGGAGGCATTCGATGGCAAAGCATGGAATGCTGCTTTTGGGTTTGCATGGATAATTAAGAAAGCTGGTGAAGCATGGGTGATCCCGACTTTTGTGAAAAGAAATGCCCGATTTGCACCAGGGCGAGGCAGGGCAATCGTTTCGCTCAGTTCATTCAGAAAATCGAAATGTTGGTGACGTTTGGTGGTTGCCCCAACGGGCGAGCGAGACAACGAAAATACGGTGTGCGGCCCAATGAGGCAATCCCACCGGAATCCAGCGAGGAGAAATAGAGCATGTACGAAGACAATTCGATATGGACGCGGAAGGGTGCCACGGACTACCGCACGATTTCTCTCAACGGCGAGAAGGGCGTGGTGCTGGCGTGGCTTCCAGTGGAGCCACGCCGAGATTATGATAATAGGATCTGCTGGACTTTACACACTATGCCTTTTTCTGGAACCGGATGCCATGATCGATCCTCAAGTAGACCCCGAGCGTCGCAAGATGGTTTTGACCTCGCAAATCATCGTGGCGGCTCTATTCGCCGGATGTCTGTCATTCCTGCTGATCGTACTGCTGATTATGCCGGGCAAGCTCGATGGTTGGGACTTGGGGCTGAGTAAGCCGATGACCTCAGTTGCCCTGGTCGTGGCCTTCCTGCTGATAATTCTGATGCACCTACCCACTCCGTTCAGAGTGAATGATTGGATCGGGCAGCAAACGCTCGCAATCAAAGAGCAGGTTCGATAACATTACCTAGTGGCCGCAAGGTCGTGCAGGTTCAAGTCCTGTTTCCCGCACTGATTGGTATCGTAACAGCCGTGAGCTATTGGAAAGATAAAATCGTTCTCGTGACCGGCGGCTCCAGCGGCCTGGGGCGCGTGATCGCCGACGGCTTCGGCGGAGCCGGTGCCAAGATCGTCGTTGCCGGCCTGGAAGGCGATGCCGTGCAAAAAGCGGCCGCCGAAATGCAAACGGCCGGTTGCAACGCATCGGGCATCCAGGCCGACATTACCCAACAGGCCGATGTGGACCGGCTCTTCGCGGAGGTGATCTTGCACTACGGCAAGCTTGACGTATTGGTGAACAATGCCGGCCGGTCGATGCGAGGCAGGGTGCTTGATACCACGCCCGAGCAGTTCCGCGAGTTGATGGAACTGAATCTCATTGCTTTGGTACGCTGCACGCGGGCGGCCGCGCCCCACTTGCTGGAAACGCGCGGGCACATCGTCAATATCGGCTCGCTGGCGGCGAAGTCGGCCTCGCGCTGGGTCGGAGCCTATCCCGCCACAAAGCACGCCGTGGCGGCCTACTCGCAACAACTGCGATTGGAACTTGGACCGCAGGGATTGCACGTGCTGCTGGTCTGTCCCGGACCGATCGAGCGCAAGGATCCGCGGCTTTATCCCTTGGATGGACTGGAAGATATTCCCGAGCGCGCCCGGCGGCCCGGCGCGGGCGTGCAAACGAAAGCCATTCCGCCGCAGTGGCTCGTCGCGCAGATCTTGCGGGCATGCGAGCGACGGAAGGCCGAGTTGGTGATTCCCGGCAAGGCGCGGTTGTTATTTGCGATTCAGCAGCTCTGTCCGAGCCTGGGGGATTGGATCGTGTTGAGAAAAACGTGAACAGCAAACATGAGGACCGCTTGAAGCTACAGCACGCCTTTCGTGCTAGGCACGCCGGTGATTCGCGGATCGGACTCCAAAGCGGTGCGAAGGGCGCGGGCGGCGGACTTGAAAATGCCTTCGGCAATGTGATGGCTGTTGCGGCCGTAGTGGACAAGAATGTGTACGTTGCCCAAGACGTTGGTGGCGAAGGCATGCCAGAAATCGGCGACTAACTCGCTGTCGAACTCCCCGACCTTGGCCGTGGGGAATTTTGCCTCGAAGACGAAATAAGGCCGACCGCCCAGATCGACCGCGCAGGTGACCAAGGTCTCGTCCATCGGCAGCGTAAAATGGCCATAGCGGCGGATGCCTGCCCGATCCCCCAGGGCCTGACGCACGGCCGACCCCAGGCAAATGCCGACGTCCTCGACCGTGTGATGCTGATCGACGTGCAAGTCACCCTGGGCCTCGATCACGAGGTCGATGGCCGCATGTTTGGCCAGAAGCGTGAGCATGTGGTCGAAGAAGCCGACGCCGGTGGCAATCTGCGCACGGCCGCTCCCGTCGAGATCGACTTCGAGCCGGATATCGGTTTCCGCCGTTTTACGCTGGACAGTGGCTGTACGCGACATGGTCGTTTCTCGATTTCTAAACAATCTCTTGCAGTTTCGCAACGCACGTTTCAATCTCTTCGTCCGTGCCGACGGTGATTCGCAGGCCGTCACCCCAACCGGGATATACCATGTATCGGACGAGAATCCGCTGACGTTTCAGTTCTTCGTACATTGGCCGGGCACCCTGCCGACTGTGCAAAGCCCAAACAAAGTTAGCTTGCGAATCAGGCACGATAAACCCTAAATCCCGCATAGCCGTCATTAACCGGCCACGCGAGTGAAGAATCTTTTCACGGGTCTCGGCCAGCCAGGCCTGGTCGCCGATGGCCGCCGTGGCCGCGGCGATCGACAACGCGTCGCAGTTGTAGGAATCTTTCACCTTGACGAACTGTTGGATCAAGTGCGGTTGGGCCACCAGATAGCCAAACCGCAGCCCGGCCAGGGCGTACGACTTGCTCAGCGTCCGCGAGACCATGATCTTCTCGCTCTTCGCGACAAGGTCCACGCAGTTCGTTTCCGCGAAGTCGGCATAGGCCTCGTCAACCAGCAAAGGGCAGGGGAGCCGTTGGGCCAGTTCCAGCACGGCCTCCGGCGGAACGACCGTGCCGGAGGGGCTATTGGGATTAGCCAGGAAGACCAGCCGCAGATCGTCACTCCCCCGGCCAAACGCCTCTGGAAGCGTCCAGTCAGGCTCGAAATGAACTTCTTCGCTCCGCGCGCCTTGCAGATCGGCCAGCGTGCGATAGAGGATATAGCTGGGATACGGCAGCCGCAGCAATTGACCTTCGCCGACCAAAGCCCGGGTGACGATGGTGAGGATGTCGTCGCTGCCGTTGCCCGCCAGGATCCAGTCGGGCGGCACGCCGAGTAGTTCGCTCGCGCGGCGGCAAAAGGCCCCGGCCATCGGGTCGGGATATTTTTGTAGTCCGTGCTGCAATGCCTCATTGACGGCGACCGCCACCGCAGGCGAAGGTGGGTAGGGGTTCTCGTTGGTGTTCAACTTGATGAACCCGTCACCCTGCGGCTGTTCGCCGGGCACATAGCCGGACATGGAGCGGATGTTGGAGCGAAAGTAGGGCATGTCGTTGTTAAGTGTGGGTCGGATTCTTCTCTCGCGATTTGAACCGCACGATTTCTTCGGTAAACTTCTCCTCATTAACTCTATCGGACAGGTGGCGAGCCGTCAACGGTTGCCCTTCGCAATGCCGTATGGTATCATGCATTGTGACGGAAAGCAAGAAAGAGAGAGGCCATTGAGGATTGTGTGTCATGGTTCCAGCGATGTCACCGCCGAATACTACCGACTGCTTGCCGGAAATGCTGCGCCCCTTGTTCTGGGACAGCGCCTTCGATCAGATTTCATGGCAGGGCCACCGCAATTATGTGGTCCGTCGCGTCTTGTCCGCGGGAACTTGGGACGCTATCTGCTGGCTCCGCGCCAGGCTGGGTGACGCCGCCTTGCGCCAGTGGATCGAGCAACACGAGGGGCGGGGCCTGAGCTCCAGGCAACTGCGGTTTTGGGAACTGGTTTTGGACTTACCGTGCGAGCTTGTGGATGCGTGGCTAGGGTCCGAGGGGCGACGGATTTGGGAAGGGAGAGGACGAGGATGAGCCTCCACGCCGAAATCCTGCCGCGAGAGCAACAGGTGGCTCTGCGTCAGCTTGGATGCCCCGCAACCGACTGCGGGTTCTACCTGGGTGGCGGAACCGCGATTGCGGCGCATTTAGGACACCGGCAATCGCACGACCTGGATTGGTTCACCGGCGAGCGTATCGAAGACCCACTGGCCCTCGCCAGGGAACTTCAGGAACGTGGTGCCGAATTGCGGGTTGAGAGTATTGGGCGAGCGACGTTGCACGGCGATGTCGGGGGTGTGCGAGCCAGTTTCCTGGAATACCGTCACCCGACGCTTGCGGCTCCCGTCGCGTGGCCCGATGTCGGCTGCGAAATCGCCTCGCTCGACGATTTGGCTGCCATGAAGCTCCTGGCGGTCGATCAGCGAGGCGCGAAAAGAGATTTTTTCGACATCCACGCCCTAGTCGCTCATGCGCGGCCGCTCGCGGAGATGCTCGAACTGTTCCGTCGAAAATTCGCGGTCGAAGACGTATCCCGTGTCCTTTATAGCCTTACCTATTTTGAGGACGCGGAAGGTGACCCCATGCCGAGAATGTTGCATGACATTGCGTGGGAACAAGTCAAGGCCGACATCCGCGCGTGGGTGAAGGCCATCGCGGCGGGGACAGTTAAACGGTAACAAGTGATCCCCTATATATCGCCTGCGGGTCACGCGGTAGATGGCTATCCGTTTCACACAAATCTGGGTGCAATCCCCCTCATCCTTATCTCCACGCTTGCCCGGTGCCCCGTCAGTCCTTCCTTCGTTGCCAGCACTTGCACGTCCGGGGCCAGTTGCATCAGCCCCTCTTGGGTGAAGTGCAAAATGCTTCCGGCGCGGAGGAAGTCGTTGCTCGATAGGCCGCTGGCGAAGCGGGCGGTGCCGCTGGTGGGCAGGACGTGCGAGGGGCCGGCGGCGTAGTCGCCCAGGGCGACGGGCGTGAAATTACCGAGGAAAATAGCCCCGGCGTGCAGAATCTTTTCGGCCAGTGCGGCGGCGTTTTCCGTAGCAATATGCAGGTGTTCCGGGGCGATTTCATCGGCCAGCGCACAGGCTTCTTCAACATCGCGAGCGAGAATCACGGCACCGAACTCTTCGAGGCTCTGTCGGGCCAGTTCGCCACGTTCCAGGTGGGCCAACTGCCGATCAAGCTCCTCGACGGTCTTGTCAAGGACATTCTCGTCCCATCCGATCAGCACGCTGGCCCCCGGGGCGTGTTCGGCCTGGGCGATCAGGTCCAGTGCGGTGTAGTCGGCCCGGGTGGAATGATCGACGATCACGACGACTTCGCTCGGCCCGGCGATGGAGTCAATGTCGACGTTGCCGTAGACATGCTTTTTGGCCAAGGCCACGAAGAGATTGCCGGGACCGACGATCTTATCGACCCGCGGGATGCCTTCCACGCCGTAGGCCAGAGCCGCCACGGCCTGTGCGCCGCCGACGCGATAGACCTCCGTGATGCCTAACTCGCAACAGGTCGCCAGCAGATCGGGATTATAGGCCCCGAACTTCGTCGGCGGGGCAACCAGCGCGAGTTGCTTCACGCCTGCCACCTGGGCCGGCACGGCGGTCATCAACACGGTCGAGGGATATGCGGCCGCACCGCCCGGCACACACAGGCCGACGCGATCCAGCGGGCGATAACGCTCAACCAGGTAACCGCCCGGCACTTCAACGCGGATGTCCTTGTGCAGGATCGCTTCCTGGAAATTCCAGATTCGCTGCCGGATGCTGCGGATGGTGGCAAGAAATCCGGCATCGGCTCGGGCGTGGGCTTCTTCCAATTCTTGCCGAGAAACGCGGATGGTTTCGGGCGTTAGGGCTGCGCGGTCGATGCGGGCCGAATAGTCCAGTAGAGCGGGCAGGCCGATGGTTTTCACGTCGCGGCAGATCCGTTGAACGACCTCGGCGGGCGAGAGCGGTTCGCCAAAAACCTCGACCGTTCGACGCCGCCCGGCCTCGCTGACGACATTGCCCTCGGGGCTTAATCGCTGGCGCAAATCGTTCATGGCGGCGCGGATATCTTCGCGGCGGCTATCGATGCGGCGGATGGAAAGCATGGAGAATTAGGAAATCCAAAGGACGAAGGACAAAGACACCGTAAAATTCTATTGTGTTCGCTGGGGGCGTTGAACGGAAGGGGCTGGAGGGGTAAGTTTGGCGTCTTTGCTCTCAGCCGGTTGCTCCAGGATTACCGAGAGAATGACGCCCGCTGCCAACACCCCCAGCACCACGCCCAGCAGATAAAAATTAAAATACTCTCCAAAGAATGCCTTGAGCCAGTGGACCGTCAGCATCTTCACGCCGACCAAAAATAGCACCAGGGCCAGCGACACCTTGAGGAAACGGAACTTATTGATCAGGCCAGCCAGGGCAAAGTAAAGCGACCGGAGACCCAAAATGGCGAAGACGTTGCTGGTGAAAACCAAAAAAGGGTCGGCCGTGATCGCAAAGATCGCCGGTATCGAGTCCACGGCAAAAATCACGTCGGTCGTCTCCACCATAATGATGGCAAGGCCAAGCGGCGTGAGCATTAGCGTCCCAGGCTTTGTCCGTTGAACAACCTCATCGGGCATGACCTCGGCACCAGGATATTCGTTCTCCAGCGACGCGGACGACCCAGCTCTGACCAAGAAGTGCTCACCGTGAAATCGGGCCGTGACCGGCCATAGCCGCCTGAAGAGACGCACCACGATATTTCGGCTTGGATCGGTATCCTCGGTTTTCATCACCAGCATCTTCACGCCCGTAACGATGAGAAATGCCCCGAAAAGATACAGAATCCAATTGAACTCAGCAATCAGTTTTGCACCCACCAGGATTATGACGCCACGCAAGACCAATGCCCCCAGCACTCCCCAGAATAAGACTCGATGCTGATAGATCGAGGGCACGGCGAAGAAACTAAAGACCATGGCGATCACGAAGATATTGTCCACGCTCAGCGACTTTTCAAGGACGTATCCCGTGAGGTATTTCACGGTGGCGGACATCCCGTTATTCACCTGCCCATCCACGGAGTCAATCGAACTCCCCATCCCCATCCAATGGTTCTCGTAGCCGTAGTAAACGAACGCGGAGAAGCTGACGCCGAGAAAAATCCAGATCAGCGACCAGCCAAGTGCCTCCTGCATCGAGACGATATGCGATTGACGATGAAAAACACCCAGATCCAGTGCCAGCATTAGAAGCACGAAGCCTACGAAGGCGATCCATATCCAGATCATTTCTCTACATTGCACTCCGCGCCAATCAAACGTAAAACGATTCTTCCCGACCTTGACGTTAAACTCCTCTATACTGCTCGCGGTTGAGACTGACACTAACCCGAAGCGCGAGCGAGGTTGCTAAGTCGTTGCCTCGCTTGCGCTTCGGGCTGGTATGGATTGGGACAATCTCAACCGCGGACAGTATAGTTGCTCATCCTTTGTAGGATTATCGGATGAATGCTCTCTCGGCACAAGGCGGCCGAGTTATATAAATCGGCTCTCCGCCGGGTTTGCGGATAATTGTGGTGCGGGCGTCTCGCATGCCAAGATGTTGTGGTTGAACCAGGCAGGCGAGACGCCCGCACCACAAACTTGCGACCTGTACGATTGATTTTGGGCATGCCCATAACTACCGAGGAAAACACCGGTCTACTGTACTCGACACGCTTTTCGGTGACTTCTGCGGGACCGACTGCCAAAACACGGAACCATAAGCTACCAAACGAGTTGCGATTCTAGGTTGGACGAACAGACCAACAAAACCAATCGTACAGGTCGCAAACTTGGCGGAGAGCCTATAAATCGAGAACGCCCCTGGTTCAGGTCGTCTGGATCGGGGGGCAGGAGAATTGCAAAGTCTGGTTGAAGCAGCCCTGCGTAAAACGGAATTCATTCCTTACCCGAAAAGATGGGCAACGGAATAAATTCCGTTCTACGAAGGGCCCTTGCAGCCAACCCACTATCGGTGGGATTGACAAACTGGAGTTCGCGGATCACAATTGCTGGCGGCGGCCTACTTCCGACAGGCATGACAGGGGCAAGAACCCCGTGAACAGTTGTGGTAGGAGCAATCGCGGCCGCCAGCACGGACGATATTTCGTCCGATTTCCCTGCTTTGAGGACGTTAAGGGGTGGTGCCATGGCTAAAAAAGGAACGAAAAAACAGATTGCCGGAACGAAGCAGCAATCAAAACGACTTGGTTTGCCCAGTCACCTGCCTTCATGGGAACGGTGGTTTCAAGAACTAGAATCGTTCACGAAAGAGTACGGCCACTGCAATGTTCCAAGCAGATACCCGCCAAACCTTGCCCTGGGTAAATGGGTGTCAGGTATCCGATACCGGAAGAAACGAGGAAAACTCAATCAAGAGACAATCTGCCGCCTGAACGCCCTGGGCTTCTGTTGGGCGCCACGGGATACCTGGGAACAACATATCCTTGATCTGGAAGCGTTCAAGAAGGAACATGGTCACTGTAATGTGCCACTTCGGTATCCGCCGAACCCCGCCCTAGGTTCGTGGGTGATCGGCATCCGGCAATGGAAGAAACAAGGCAAACTTGCAAAGGATAAAATCCTCATGCTCGACGCCCTCGGCTTTTCTTGGATGATAAAAATGCGAGGCATCCAGGTTCCTTGGAAGCAACGCATCAACGATCTGAAAGCGTTCAAGAAGAAGCACGGGCATTGCAATGTTTCAAACGAGTACCGGCCAAACCTTTCACTCGGTCAGTGGGTGTCCAACCTGCGGCAACGGAAGAAGCTTGGCACCCTTGCAGAGGATAAAATTCTTATCCTCGATACCCTCGGGTTCTCTTGGGTGATGTCGGAGATGTCCAACCGGCCGAAGAAGCAACGGTAGAGGGCACTCGGTGGGCGAAAGAAGCTGCGATTCTCCTGGGCATGTCGCCGAATAGCCGGCACTTTCCCATCTTCCCGTACACAAGATTTCCACCATTAGGGGGTGCGACAACAAGAAGCCCCTTCTCATTGTTGTTTTACATTGCACACACAAGGGGGTGGCTTGGAAAGTTTTATGGAAATCCAATCACAAATGGTTGCTTTTTTTGCAGATATCGGTTATGCTGAGTGAGTTGACTTTAGGTTGTGGCCAACGAAGAAAAATCTGCTGAGTTTTGCTGTACTGGAAAGTCTTCTCACATGTTGAATTTCATCTTGTTTTCGTACGTCGAGCCAGATCTATTGATGACGGGTGCTGCCGTCTCCGCTGTACTCTGCGGTATCGTCCTTATGGGCGGCCGTTTAGTGATCGGTCGCCCGTTGCGCGTGCTTTCAAATCTTTACAAACGCAGACTGCATCGTGAACCTGCTACCTACGCGAGAATTCCCGGCGCCGGTCATGGGCAGGAGCAAGATTTCCGTAGCGTTCGGCACCCATCACAGCGCGTTGCCTAAAGCCTATCACTTCATATCCCAAGCCTGGAGCCATTGGGTCCGGTTCGGCTTGAGTGAGAAGTCGGCGTGGAGACGTTTTTCCATGTCGGCCATGTGTCCGCCGCCGTAGAAGATGGCGACTTTTTTCTTGCCGGCGGCAATCTGGGTCTTTAAGACTTCAAGTGCCCGCTTATTGCGCTCGCCGATGAGCGTGGAACCTTTCGGCCCTTCCAAGACGGCCATCATCCCTTCCACCTCCTGGAATTGATCGGCCATGGCCCTTTTCAAGGCCAGCGAACGGTTCTTGTCGAACATGGCCATCAGCAACTGCATCTCGCCGCCGTCACCGCCTTGGACCTGCTTGGCCAAGGCATAAGCGAGCAAGCGGGTGAAGATGTCGCCGAAGCCTTCCTGGCGATCTCGCATCGACTTCACAAACTGCTCCGGAGAGAGGTCGGCGTGGATTAGGTTCTTTCGCGTGTAATCGACCTGTTCGAGTTGGAACTCAAGTTTCAGCAGATCCTTCATTCCAAGTTGCATGGCGGAAAGCACATTGCCGGCCCCCTTCTCTTTGCGGCCGCCCTTCGGAATTCGCGTCCCTTCAGGGGCGACCAGCTCGTAGAGTACGGCATCGTATCCGGCAAAACGCTTATTCAACTCCTGATAGTAGCCCTTGTCGGCAATATGGACGGCGGCGACCAGATCGACTTGGACATTCGCCGCGTCGGGAGTGGCAGGGCCAAAACTTACAATGGCCGTCTCCAAGCCAATCGTCCGATCCTGGGCGTCGCGAACAACCCGCAGGTACTTGGCGGACGCCGGATTTTCTGCCGGCTTGGCGACAACTTCCGCACCCCACGCGACATTTGCCGTAAGGGTTAGTCCAAAAACAGCCAACAGGAGGCAAAGGCGTCGCCGGAAGTATTGTAGGGAATTGTAAAAATTCATGGCTCGGTTCCTTGGGGCTTTCCACTAACTGCCCATCCCCCTGCGGGAGAGAGGTATTGGGTGAGGGCTTCCCATATAGGTAGAATTGAGCTTCCGATGAACTACTCGATCTTCAACAGCTCCACCAGGAAGTGGAGCGATGCACCGCCGGGAATCGTCCCTGGAATACCGTCATCACCGTAGCCCAGAGCGGAAGGGATTTCCAATTCGATCATGCCTCCCTCGTTCACTAATTGCATTCCTTCGGTCCAACCTTTGATCACTCGATTCAGCGGGAATGAGATCGGACTTTTGCGATCGTAGGAGCTATCGAAGACCTTGCCGCCGTCGAGCCACCCATGGTAGTGTACCTTCACCTTGTTCGTTGCCTTAGGCATCTGCCCCTTGCCCGCTCGAAGTATTCGATAACGCAGACCTGATGCGGTTTGCGTGAACTGCTTCGGAGCATCTTTGGCAATCTCGCCGGAGCCAGCCGGAAGAGCGGGAAATGCAACATCTTTGGATTGAGCGCGGCTCAAGTTCACCTCCAGAAGTAATAGTAGCGTGGCACAACACAATACTCGACACCAAGCGGTCGTGGACATAAAAACCTCCTCGCGAATAGACTCTAAACTCAGCCGACAGTCGGCCGGGTCAACGGATACGCGTATATTCTGATAGAAATCGATACCTAACGCAATACCTTTCCGACCGCAAACAAAGATAACGGGCTCTCCGCCGGGTTTGCGGATAATTCCCGCAGGTTCTTAGGCGGCTTCTCCGCTGAGGGCTCTTCCGGTCCAGGTGCGGAACGCGAATAATTGTATGGGGGCTCGCTTCACTCTCCCACCCTACTTCCGCACCTAGAACCGGAAGAGCCCCGCTAAGTCTACCCGGCGGCCGGCTTTCGCGATAAGATTGGGAGCATTGCCACGGATCAAAATGCCTGTCAATTGGCGAGGTACCCTGGCCGTTATGGTTCTGCGCGAGCATCGCCTAGCCAGTAAAATCTCTTATGGAAAGACACGTTATGAGAAACTTCGTGATTGGTTGCGTGTTGCTTCTCGCGATGGCGGGGCCTGCTTTGAGCGAGACGAAAGGGCCGCCGAAAGGGCTGGCGATGGACTTGGGCGGCGGGGTGAAGTTGAAGCTGACGCTCATTCCGGCGGGTGAGTTCAAGATGGGGAGCGGTGAGTCGGCGGAGGCCACGGCTGCCTTTTTCAACAAGACCTACGGCAAGGATTTTCTGAAAGCTGACTTTTTCAAGGACGAGCACCCGCAGCACCGGGTTCGGATCACGAAGCCGTTTTACCTGGGAACCTACCACGTCACGCGGGGCCAGTTCCGGCAGTTTGTCACCGACACGGGGTACAAGACGGACGCGGAGAAGGGATTCGGATTCAAGGGGGCGTTTGGGTGGAATCCTGACACGAAGGCGTTCGACCTCAACGAAAAGTATTCGTGGCGGAACGCGGGTTTCGAGCAGACCGACGAGCACCCGGTGGTGAACGTGAGTTGGAACGACGCGGAGGCATTCTGCAAGTGGCTGAGCAAGAAGGAGAGCAAAACCTACCGACTGCCCACGGAGGCCGAGTGGGAATACGCCTGCCGTGCGGGAACGACCACGCGGTATTTCAGCGGCGATGATCCCGAGACGCTGGCTAAGGTCGGCAACGTGGCTGACGCGACGGCGAAGGCGAAGTTCCCGGACTGGACGTGGACGATCAAAGCCAGCGACGGCTACGTGTTTACGTCGCCGGTAGGTTCATTCCAACCGAATGCCTTCGGTTTATACGACATGCATGGCAATGCCTGGCAGTGGTGCGCGGATTGGTACGGCGAGGAGTATTATGCCGCATCCCCCGCAAGCGACCCAAACGGCCCAGGCTCCGGCGATAGCCGTGTCCTTCGTGGCGGTTCCTGGGACTTCTGGCCGAACTTCGCCCGTTCCGCCGCTCGCTTCGGGATCACGCCGGGCGACCGGTTCTACCTCACGGGTTTCCGCGTTCTCAGGACTCAGTAATACTATGGCCTCTGGCAGTGTTACCCTTTGCGGTTTTACTCTTTTCTCTTTTACCTCTGCCGCGCAGCGTCGCGAGATATATTTTTTGGATTTGGCAGGAGCGATCCGGCGACGATGGCACAGACTGCCTGCAAAGGCATGGCTCAAGAGCCAGTTCTTATCCACCTCTTCCAAGATTCAACGCGAAGGCAATGGCATCCGACACCTTGCGCAACTTGGCAGCAGACAAGGTCGTCACCAATGCACCCAGTCGGCTCTTCGGCACCGTCTGAAGATGATCGCAGTTGACCGCGCAGTCTTGAAGCATTCCATCCTCTTTAGAAAGCCAAACCTCGGATGGGATATCGCGAACTGTGCTGGTGATAGGAGCCACCGTAACGTCGCCAAGATACTCCAATATCGCATCTCGGGTTAGGAGCAACACAGGCCGTTTCTTGTCGGGTGCCGCAAACTTGTACCAGCGAACCTCGCCACGTCTCATTCGTCACCCCATCGCTGCTCGCTTTGCCAAACGTCGAACTCGCCGCTTTCGACGGGATGCTTCTGGTATCCAAGGCGGTGCTTCTGCTCCAAATCCTTCACGCGATACCGGGCCAAAGCCTCACGGAGCGCATCGCGAGCAAAAGCCGACCGCGTTGTCTTCAACCGCCGGGCAAGACGATCGACCGCCACCACCAGATCCTCGTCAAGCGTCATCTGTACAGCCTTCATGATCTTCACCTCCAATGTGGATGTCTATCACTATAGTAGTCCACATTCAGGTCGCGTGTCAAGCGGGGATGCCAGACACGGGGATGTCGGATAACATCTACAGGCGTTCTCTGTGTGGAAAACCTGTCCGCAAACACGGCTGAGGAAGATATCCACGTTGACTTCACGCTTCCAAATGGCCGCATAGCCGGATTGAAGAAACTGGCCCAGAACAGTACACTTAAGTCATGAGGTACTTGTCTGACTCTTTGACCCGCTACTCTCGCCAGATGCGCTATATCCATCTGGGCGAAGAGGGGCAGCGCAGCCTTGCCGCAAGCAGGGCGTTAATCTGTGGCTGCGGTGCGCTGGGAAGCCTGCTGGCCAATACGCTGGTGCGGGCAGGCGTTGGCAAGGTGCGGTTGGTCGACCGCGATTTCGTCGAATTGAGCAACCTGCACCGCCAGACGCTTTTTGATGAAGCCGACGTCGCCGCCGGCTTACCAAAAGCCGCAGCCGCGGCCGAGAAGCTTCGGATGATTAATTCGTCGGTCGAAATCGAGCCGATTGTCGCCCACATCGGCCCGGAGAATGTTGCATCGCTCTGCGAGGGCGTGGAGGTGATCCTCGATGGCACCGACAATTTTGAAACTCGCTATCTCATCAACGATGCGGCAGTCCACTTGAATTTGCCCTGGGTTTATGGCGGTTGCGTGGGGGCCGAGGGGCAAACCATGACC
>Ga0194057_10000096_pt1 | contig 41326 bp, 39 predicted proteins | sample SepL4415m_MetaG_FD_155474 | JGI IMG/M metagenome (GOLD analysis project Ga0194057, IMG submission 155474) | Anoxic zone freshwater microbial communities from boreal shield lake in IISD Experimental Lakes Area, Ontario, Canada - Sep2016-L442-15m | ecosystem: Environmental > Aquatic > Freshwater... | reverse complement strand
CTACTGGGGGGCGCAGACGCAGCGCGCCGTGGAGCACTTCCCCATCGGCGCCGACAGGTTCCGCTGGGGACGGCCGGTGATCCGCGCCCTCGGCATTCTCAAGCTGGCGGCGGCGCGGGCCAACGCGGAGCTCGGCCTGCTGCCGCGGGACAAGGCCGAGCTCATTGCCCGCGCCGCGCACGAAGTCATCGACGGCGCCCTCGACGCCGAGTTCCCCCTGGTCGTCTTCCAGACGGGCTCCGGCACGCAGAGCAACATGAACGCCAACGAGGTGATCGCCAACCGCGCCGACGAGCTGGCCGGCTGCGGAAGAGGCGCCGGCCGGCCCGTCCATCCCAACGACGACGTCAACCTGGGCCAATCCAGCAACGACACCTTCCCGGCGGTCATGCACATCGCCGCCGCCGCGCAGCTCGAGGATGTGCTCGTGCCGGCCGTCACCGCGCTGCGCGACGCGTTGCACGGCAAGGCGGAGGAGTTCGCCGGCGTGATCATGATCGGCCGCACCCACCTGCAGGATGCCACGCCCCTCACCCTCGGGCAGGTGATCGGCGGCTGGGTGGCCCAGCTTGACCAGGCGCTCGCCACGGTCCGCGGCACGCTCCCGGCGTTGCACGAGCTGGCGCTCGGCGGCACCGCCGTGGGCACCGGCATGAACACGCACCCGCGCTTCGCCGCGGTGGCCGCCCGGCACGTCGGCGAGCTCACCGGCAAGCCGTTCCACCCGGCGCCCAACTTTTTCGCCGCGCTCTCGGCGCACGACGCCGTCGTGAACGCCAGCGCGGCCCTGCGCACCCTGGCCGGCGACCTCATGAAGATCGCCAACGACGTGCGCCTGTACGCTTCGGGGCCGCGCGCCGGCCTCGGCGAGCTGCGCATCCCCGAGAACGAGCCCGGCTCGTCGATCATGCCGGGGAAGGTGAATCCTACGCAGGCGGAGGCGCTCACCCAGGTCGCGGTGCAGGTATACGGCAACGACACGGCGGTGGCCTTCGCCGGCTCGCAGGGCAGCTTCCAGCTCAACGTCTACAAGCCGGTGATGCTCCACAACCTGCTGGAATCTGCCGGTCTGCTGGCGGACGCCGCGCGCGCCTTCGAACGCTTCTGCGCGCGCGGCCTCGAACCCGACATGGCGGTGATTCGCCGCCATCTCGACGGCTCCCTGATGCTGGTCACGGCCCTCAGCCCGCACATCGGCTACGAGAAAGCGGCGCAGATCGCCCAGAAGGCGCACCACGAGGGGCTCACTCTCAAGGACGCGGCGCTCGACCTGGGCTACGTGACGGCCGAGCAGTTCGACGCCTGGGTGCGCCCCGAAGACATGACGCACCCGCTCGACACCTGATGTGGAGAGGGAGTCGTCGAGCGGCCGCGGTCGACCTGCCCGCGCGCGCCGCGGCGAGGTCGGTGTGGAATGCTGAGGGACGCCGCGACGAGCGTTCTTCCGGAGCCGTGGATGGAGGTGTTCGTGCGAAAGACCGGCCAGGCCGCCGCCGGACCTTCGTGAGCAGGCTCGACCTGCCGTCGCGCGCCACCCTTCCTCGCGATCTGCTCGCCGGCCTCACCGTGGGAGCGTCGCAGGTCGGGAACGCGATGGCCTACACGATCCTCGCCGGCGTGCCGCCCGTGCACGGCCTCTACGCCGCCATGGTCGGCACTCCGGTCGGGGCTCTGACCGCAAGCTCGCAGCGCATGGCCATCGTGCCGACGGCCGCCCTCTGCCTGGCCGCCGGCGGCGCGCTCGCCGGCCTGCCGTCAGAGCAGCGTGTCGCCGGTCTGCTCGTGCTCACCGTCACGACCGGCGTCCTCATGCTGGTCGCGGGCCTCCTGCGCGCAGGCAGCCTCGTGCGCTTCATCTCGAACGCCGTGATGGTCGGTTTCATGCTCGGCGTGGCGGTCCAGATCGTCCTCGGGCAGATGCTCGCCCTCGCGGGCTTCTCGAGCACCTACACCAACAAGGTCGCCAAGGTCGCCGACATGGCGGCGCACATCGGCGACATCGACGTCCCCACCACCCTCGTGGGCGTCGCGACGATCCTTCTGATCGTCCTGATCTCGAGGACCCGACTGAAGCTCTTCGCGATGGTGACGGCTCTGGTCGTCGTCACCGCGATCGTCGCGCTGCTCGGCCTCGCGTCGGTCGCGGTCGTCGGCGACATCGCCCCTATCCCGAACGGGTTCCCCCGGCCGCGCCTTCCCGAGCTCTCGCTGGCGCCGCGCCTGCTCCTGCCGGCCGTGTCGCTGGCGATCATCGGGCTGGTCCAGGGCGCCGGCGTCGGCCGCGCGGTCCCCAACGCCGACGGCAGCCTCGGCGATGCAAGCCGCGACTTCGTCGGGCAGGGCGTCGCCAACGTCGCCGCCGGCTTCTTCGGCGGGGTGACCGTGGGAGGCTCGGTGCAGGCGACGGCGCTCAACGTCGGCGCGGGCTCGCGCACGCGCTGGTCGGCGTTCTTCGCCGGCGTCGTCGTGATCGTCATCGTCCTCGCCGCCGCTCCGCTCGTGCGGCAGGTGCCGCTGGCGGTCACCGCCGGCATCCTCATCGTCGCGGCGGTCAGCGCGATCCGGCCTCGCGCCGCCCGCGAGATCTGGAGCGCCGACCGGCTCTCGGCGGCCGTGATGGCGGTCACTTTCGTCCTCGTCCTCGTCATACCGCTTCAGTATGCGGTGCTCGCGGGCGCGGCCATCTCGGTGCTGAAGTACATCTACCTCGCGTCGCTCGACGTGCGCGTGGTGCAGATCGCGATCGGCGACGACGGCCGCCCCAGAGAGGCGCGCGGACCGCGGACGCTCTCAGATTCCAGCGTCACCGTGCTGGACATCTACGGCAGCCTCTTCTTCGCGGCCGGCCCCAAGGTCAGAGACTGCTTGCCCGCCGTCGGCGGCGCGCGCTGCGCGGTCGTCGTGCTGCGCCTGCGCGGGCGTGGGACCCTGCACAGCACCACGATCGCGCTGATCCGCGACTACGCCGCCGAGCTGGCGGCGGGTGGGGGACGCCTCTACCTCGCCGGCGTCGGCGCGGAGATGGAGGACCAGCTGGGTCGCACCGGCTTGCGGCAGACCCTTGGCGCCGACGCCGTGCTGCCGGCGACCGACGAGCTCTACGGCTCCTGCGAGGCCGCGCAGCGGCGCGGCCGCGCCTGGCTGGAGGCTCACCCCGACGGGCGCGCCGCCGCCTCAGACGCGCCCCGCACGGCGCCGGACGAGTAGGCCGCGGCCGGCTCATGGGCGCCCGCGGAACCTGCGCCTTCTTCAGCGCGGCCAGCGGGCGAGACGCTCGACCTCGTTGAGGTCGAGATGGTTGCGCACGTACTCGCTGGTGTCGTCGCGTGGCGGCGTGTAGTCCCAGGGCGTGAAGCGGCCGCTGCGCAGCGCCGTGGTCAGCAGGCGACGCCGGGCCTGGTCGGCGAGGACCCGCCGGCGCAGCGTCTCGAGGTCCCAGCGCCGAGCCACCTCCGCGCGGAGCTCGGCGACGAGCGCGGCGTGCGCCGGGTCGGCGGCCAGGTTGGTAAGCTCGTGGGGATCGGCGGGCAGATCGTACAGTTGGTCCGGGTCCGCCGGGCTGTGCACGAACTTCCAGGGGCCGCGGCGGATCATGACGATCGGCGCGACGGCCCCTTCGCCCAGATACTCCCCGATCACGGTCCTCGACGACGCCTCTGCGGAGCCGTCGCAGAGCGGGAGCACGGAGGCCCCGGCGAGCTCGTCCCCCGGCTCCTGCTCGGCGATCCCGGCCAGGTCGAGCATCGTGGGCAGAAAGTCCACGAGAGAGACGGGCTCGGCGACCCGGCCCGGGGTCAGGCGGCCGGGAGCGTGGATCACCAGCGGGATCCGGCACGAACCCTCAAAGAAGCTCATCTTGTACCAGTGCCCCCGCTCGCCGAGCATGTCGCCGTGGTCCGACACGAGAACGACCACGGTGTCGTCGGCGAGCTCCAGCGCGCGCAGCGTGTCCATCAGTCGGCCCGTCCACTCGTCCACGTAGGAGACGTTGGCGAGATACGCGCGCCTGGCGCGGCGCACGTCGTCGTCGCCGATCACGGCGTTGTCCCTGTCGCACATCCGCGCGAGGCGGGCTGCGTGCGGGTCCGCGCCGCGCACATCGGCCGCGCTCACCGTGGGCAGCGGGATGTCCACGCCGTCATAGAGGTCCCAGTAGCGTTGCCTCGCGACGTAGGGATCGTGGGGATGGGTGAAGCTCGCCACGGCGAAAAACGGACGGCCGTCGTCCTGCCGGGCGATGTCGTGAAGCGCGCGTATCGCCTGGTGGCCGACCTCATCGTCGTAGAGCAGCTGGTTGGTGATCTCGGCGACGCCCGCCCCGGTGACGCTCGACATGTTGTGGTACCACCAGTCGATGCGCTCTTCCGGATGCCGCCAGTCCGGGGTCCAGCCGAAATCGGCGGGGTAGATGTCGGTGGTGCGCCGCTCCTCGAAGCCGTGCAGCTGGTCTGGTCCAACGAAGTGCATCTTGCCGCTGAGCACGGTGCGATAGCCGGCGGCCCGCAGGTAGTGGGCCGCCGAGGGTATGGTACTCGGCCAGTACGAGGCGTTGTCGTAGCCACCGGTCGCTGAAGGCAGCCGGCCGGTCATCATGCAGGACCGCGCCGGGGAACACAGAGGGCTGTTGGCGTAGGCGGCGTCGAACACCACAGCGGAGGCGGCGAGAGCGTCGATGTGCGGCGCGCGCACGGCCGGATTGCCGTAGCAGCCGAGCGCCGACGGCGCCAGCTGGTCGTACATGATGACGAGTACGTTGGGCTGCGCGCGCGCCATGGGCCTCTCCGCATCCTGTCTGTGGCGGTCACTCCGCGAACGTCGGCGCGCCCGCGGGCCGTCGGAGGGCAATGCTAGCAGATGGGCCGCCGAACACTCCCTCAGGGCCGGCCGTGTTCCGCCTGCGTCAGGGAAGCCCCAGGGGGCAGGCCCTGCCGCCGGCCCGCGCCGCGCCTACAGGTTCGTGAGGCTCTGCGGCTCGGCGTCTTCGAGCGCGCCCCGAGCCGCGAGGGCGAGCTCGCGCTCGTGCTCGCGGCCGCTGGCGAACACGCGATAGAGGTGCGCCTTGGCCGGCACGAACTCGAGGATGCCGCTGAGCAGCTTCTCCTCGATGGCGTCGGTGGCGGGGTCGTACACGGCGATGCGCTTGGGCCCGACCAGCGGGTTGAGCGGCCGCGGGTCCTGCGAGGCGATGTCGACGACGAACTCGATGTCCTTCAGCGGACCCGGCAGCCGCTGCACGATGGCGGCGCGGAACTCCTCCTTCGTCAGGTCGCGGGCCGCGGGCAGCGGCTGCTGCCGCTCCACGTGGTGCTCGTACACCATGCTGTACTTCACGTGGCGGTGGATGATGGACTGCCACTGCCCGGCGAGCTCGCGGCGCTCGCCGCCCAGCGGCTCGTCGAGCCAGCCTTCCACGGTCGTGAACAGCGACCACTCGGTGAGGCGCCGGTAGGCGGCCAGGTCGTCCAGCGGGCTCAGCGGCAGCACCAGCCTCATCGTCGGGCGAAAGATCTCGTGGAGGTGCAGGTCGATGGCGTGACCGACGCGGTGAAAGTAGACGTTCTCGTACATGTAGAAGCGCGCGTTGAGGAAGGCGCGCAGGGCGCTGAGGGCGCGCTTGTGAAACGTGAGGCCGTCGGCGGTGCAGAAGGTGTAGTAGATGAGGCGGTCGACGTCCACAGCGCCGAGCGCGACGCCGCACATGTACGCGTCGCGACGCACGTAGTCCATGTTGTCGACGGTCACCGCGCCGGAAAGGGCGCGGTGAAGCAGGCGCACCCAGCGCGGGATGGGGCCGCCGTCCGCGGCGGCTCCCGCGCCTGCCGGCGCGCCGGCCGCCCCCGCGCCGCCCTCCTCGGCGCGCACCAGGAACGCCACGTGCCAGGGGTCCACGCGCTCGCCCTCGGCAAAGGCGCCGCTCGGGCTGCGCCGCAGCTCCGCGACGAGCCCGCCGAGCTCGTTGACGATGAGGTACTGCGAGATCTGCTCGTGGTCGATGCCGAAGACCGGCAAGAAGTACTCCTCGTCGCAGAAGTGGCTGAACGGGCCGTGACCGAGGTCGTGCAGCAGGCCCGCCAGCCGCAAGGTCTCTTCGACCAGCGGCAGGGACGGCGTGCCCGGCTCGACCGCGGCCAGGGTGGGGTACACCTGCCGCGCGAGCTGACCGGCCAGGTGCATCGTGCCGAGACTGTGGGCGAACCGGCTGTGCTCGGCGGCCGGGAACACCCACCAGGAGCTCTGCAGCTGATGGACGCGCTTGAGGCGCTGCACCCAGGGGTTGTCGATGACGTCGGCCTCGGCGATCTCGCCGGCGCGGGACAGCGTGATGCGCAGGTAGCCGTACAGCGGATCGGCGATGAGATGGACGTCGTCGTAAGGGAGCTTCATCGCGTTCACACTACCGCCGCGCCCGGGCGCGAACAAGACGCGCCGTGCGCTTGCGGAGCCGGGCTCAGGCCGGCGACGGCCGCGGGCCGCGGGAACCACAGGGCCGCCCCGCGCCCCGGACTACCGAAGACATGAGCGGGCGGGCCTGCGTCGCGGTACTATGGGCATCCTGAGCCACGCTGACGACAGCAGCGGCGCGGAGTCGGTCGTCGCCTCGTCGGAGGTTCCATGAAGAAGCTTGTGAGAAAAGCGCAGCCCAAGCAGTCAGGTCGCAGCGCGCCCGGGACCGTCCGCGAGCCGCACGGGGTGGCGCGGCGGCTGCTGGTCGCCTTCTTCCTCATGGCGGCGGCGCCGCTCCTCGTGTTCCTCGCGGTCGACACCCTGGGTCTGGGCCACAAAGTCCTGGGCGGCCTGATCGGTGACGACCCGGCCAACGTCATCCTTGCGGCCGCGACCGCGGCGGTCGTCGCCTTCTTCCTCGGCACGCGCATGGCGCGTCGCATCACCACGCCGCTCGGGCAGCTTGCCGCGGCGGCCGCGGTACTGAGCCGCGGTGAGCTGCCCGCGCGGCTGACCATCGAGGAGGACGACGAGTTCGGCCGGCTCGCCGACGCCTTCAACACGATGGCCGACCGCCTCACCGGCACGATCTCCGATCTGAACGCCAAGCTGCAGAGTCTGTCCACGGAGCTCTTCTACCTGAGCAGTCTCGGCACGACGCTCTCCGAGGGAAGCGACCCGCTGGGCGACCTGAGACGCCTCACGCCGCGCCTGAGGACGATGTTCACCAGCGACTTCGCCTGGCTCTTTCTCGCCGGCGATGGAGGCGTCCAGCTCGTCGCCTTCGACGGCGCCGCCGACGCCCGCGGGATAGTCGCCGTGGAGGAGGCCGCCCGAGCCGCGCTGAGCGACAGGCGCGGGCGGCCGGTCGACGGGGGATTCTCGAGCATGCGCGAACGCCTCACCACCGCGGCGCGCGCCGCCTGGGGGCCGGTGGCCAGCGCCTTGACCGCCCCGCTGATGCAGCAGGGCGAGGCCATCGGCGTCATCGTCGTGGGCTCGCGCCAGTCACATCGCTACTCCGACGAGAACAGGCTGCTGCTGTCGAGTGTGGTCACGCAGGTGGCGCTCATGCTCTCGTTCTCCGAGGTGTTCAGCCTGGTCGAAGAGGGCTATCTGCAGACGGTCACCGCCCTCTGCGGATCCCTCGAGGAGGCGGACAGGTACCCCCACTCCCACCCCGGCGCCCTGGCTCGTCACGCGGTCGCCGTCGGGAGCCGCATGGGCATGAACGAGAAGGAGCGACGCCAGTTGCAGTACGCCGCTCTGCTCCACGACGTGGGAAAGGCGGCCGTGCCCGGCGCCGTCCTCGACAAGGCGGGTGCGCTGAGCGCGGAGGAGCTGGCGCAGGTCAGGCGGCACACGATCGCCGCCGAGCGCCTGATCGCGGGCATCGCCTACCTCGCGCCCATCGCCGGCGTCGTCCGCGCCGGCCACGAGCGCTGGGACGGGGGAGGCTACCCAGACGGTCTGCGCGGAGAGGAGATACCCCTGGCCGCGCGCATCGTCCTTGTGTGCGACGCCTTTGAGGCTCTCACGCACGACCGCCCGTATCGGGCGGCGCTTCCCGTCGACAAGGCCCTGGCGGAGCTGCGCGCCAATGCCGGCACGCAGTTCGACCCCCGGGTGGTCGAGGTATTCCTCGCGCTGGGCGGCCTGGCCCCGTCTGAGGACGTCCCCGCGGCCGCGGCCGACCTCGCGGGCCGCGGCGCCGATCAGTCGGGAGGCGCATCCGCCGGCGTCGCCGCCTCCTGAGCCGCGTCCTCGAGCAGCCGCCGGTAGGCGGCCTCGTGGGCGGCCACGAAGGCGTCGCTGCCGAAGCGCTCCTCGACCGCGCGGCGGCACTCCGCCGGGTCGATCTCGTCGATGCGCCGCGCGGCCTCCACCATCTCGTCGGCGCTCTCTACGATGAACCCGGTGCGGCCGTGCTCGATGACCTCGGGCACGGAGCCGTGACGCATGGCGACGACCGGCGTGCCGCAGGCCAGCGACTCGATCATCACGAGGCCGAACGGCTCGGGCCACTGGATGGGGAAGAGCGTGCAGCGGGCGCGTCTGTAGAGCTCGACCTTGGTTTCGTGGTCGACCTCGCCGCGAAAGTGGATGTTGCCCGAGAGGAAGGGCTCCACGCGCTCGCTGTAGTACTGCCGTTCAGGCCCCTCGTTCACCTTGCCGGCCATGATCAGGCGCTTGTCGAGACGCCGCGCCACCTCGATGGCGGTGTGGGCGCCCTTGTCGGCGGTCATGCGGCCGATGAACAAAAAGTAGTCGTCCTTGTCGGCGCAGAACGGCATGTGCTCCACATCGACGGCGTTGGGGATGGTGCCCACGAAGTCCAGGTCGGGGAAGCCGTCGCGCTGGTACCCGGAGATCGCGATGAAGGAGAGATCGTGACGCAGCGCGCTGAGGATCTCCTGGGTCGCGGCGTCGGCGGGGCCGTGCAGCGTGGCCACCACCGGAATGCCCAGGAGCCGGTGCACGACGGCGCCCATGGCGCGGCTGGACATGCCGTCGTGGTCGTGGATCACGTCGAACTCCCGCGCCCTGACGTAGGCCTCGAGGCTGTGCATCACCTCGAGGTGGCCGCCGTTCTCGATCTGCTCGAAGGGCGCGCGCGCGAAGATGTAGCTCAGGTGCGCCTGCGTGGTGGAGTCGCCGCTGGCGAACAGCGTGACGTCGTGACCGCGACGCACGAGGCCCTCGGTGAGCAGGCTGACGACGAACTCGATGCCGCCGTAGCGCTGGGGGGGCAACGGAAACCAGGGCGGGGCGATCATGCCGATGCGCATCGCGGACCTCCAGGACGCAGTGACCGGGCTGACGAAAGGTGCGGCCGGGGCTGCGCCGGGCCGCGCGCTACGGGGTTCATACCCGCGGCGGTCAGAGTGTATCCGGCCGCAGCCGGCGAGCGTGAGTCGCGGCCACGTGCGGTAGGCTAGGAACATGATCGACCTGCACACGCACACCACGTTCTCGGACGGCTCGCTGACCCCCACGGAGCTCGTGGAGGAGGCGACGGCTCTGGGCCTCACGGCCGTCGCCGTCACCGACCACGACACCGTCGACGGCCTGCCCGAGGCGCTCGCCGCCGGCGAGCGCCTCGGCATCCGCGTCGTGCCCGGCGTGGAGATCAACCTCGAGCACGAGCGCGTCACGATGGACCTGCTCGGCTACTTTCTCGGCGGGCGCCCAAGCGAGGCGCTCAAGACGGAGCTCGCCGAGCTCCGCGTGTACCGCGACGAGCGCAACGCCCGCATCCTCGAGCGTCTCGCCGAGCTCGGCTACGCGCTCGAGCCGGACGACCTCGCGGCCGCCGCCGAGAACGGCGCCGTCGGCCGCCCGCACATCGGCGAGGCGCTGGTGCGCCGCGGGTACGTGGGCTCGATCACGGAGGCCTTCGAGCGCTTTCTGCGCCGCGGCGCGCCCGCCTGGGTCGACCGCCGGCGCCTCTCGCTGGGGGCCGCCCTGCGCTTGCTGCGCGCCTCCGGCGGCCTGCCCGTCCTGGCGCACCCGGGCATCATCCGCACGGACGCCGCCGGCCTCGAGCACATCGTCCGCGAGGCCGCGCGGCTCGGCATGGCCGGCATCGAGTGCTACTACCCGCTGCACGATGAGGCCACGGTGGCGCGCTGCCTCGGGCTGGCGGACAAGTACGCCCTCGTGCCCACCGGCGGCTCGGACTACCATGGGTCTGTGAAGCCCGACGCGCATCTGGGCATCGGGTTTGCGGGCCTGCCGTTGCCCGACAAGCTGCTCGCCGACCTGGAACGCCTGGCGGTGGACGACCCGCGACGCTGACGCGACGGCGGGCGCCGTCCGGCGAAGCCCGCGCGAGTACCCCTACCCGCAGCGGGTACCCGTTTCGCCAGTCTCAGGCTTTCTCCTGATTGTCCCCTATCCCCCCCGGGGGTATAGTCGCAGCATGGAGGAACACATGGATCCAGACGAGGCGGGCCGCCTCATCAATCGGCTGCGACGCGTCGAGGGCCAGTCCCGCGGTCTGCAGCGCATGATCGAAGAGGGCCGTCCCTGCGAGGAGATCTTCACGCAGCTCGCCGCCACCAAGGCGGCGCTCGACCGCGTGGGCGTGCTGCTCATCTCGCTGAAGATGCGCGAGTGCCTGGCCGAGGAGGCCGGCGACGAGGTCGCCTCCCCGGCAGCCGTCGAGAAGGCCATCGAGGCCTTTCTCAAGTACGCCCGCTGCGTCAAGTAGGCGCCTGCCTCGTGGCCGAGAAGTTCGACGCCAGTCACGCAGCCAAGCTCGAGAACCCCGAGCGCCTCGTCGAGCTGCCGCCGGCCAGGCTCGTGCGGCTCCTGCGGCTGACCGGCGCCGAGACCGTCATCGACTTCGGCGCCGGCGCCGGCATGTACTCGTTGCCCATCGCCGAGTCGCTCCCTCACGGCACGCTCTACGCCGTCGACGAGCAGCAGGCCCTGCTCGATCGCCTGCGGCAGAGGCTGCGCGAGCAGCGGCCGGCAGGCCGCGTCGAGCCGCTGCTCAACGTCGATGACCATGTGCCGCTGCCCGACGGCGCCGGCGACCGCATCCTCATGGTCAACGTCCTGCACCACATCCACGACGAGCCGGCCGCCCTCGCCGAGGTCACCCGCCTGCTGACCCCCGGCGGCCTCCTCGTCCTGGTCGAGTTCGCGCGCATGGACAGGCCCGTGGGCCCGCCCAACGACCACGTGCTCGCCGCCGACGAGCTGCACGCCGTCATCGCGAGCATGGGCCTGACGGAGCTCGCCACGTACGAGCCCGGCGAGATCGGCCTGTACCACGTGGCCATCGTCGCGCGGAAGCGGGCCTCGTGAGCGCCGGCCGGCCGCGGGCGCAAGCCGGCGCGCCCTCGCTGGTGAGCCACGTGCGAGCCGTCCACGGATCCGGGCTGGCGGCCTCCCTCGAGCGCCTCGTCGAACCGTTCGGCGGCTGGTCGGCGCTGGTCGCGCCCGGCGAGAGCATCGCCGTCAAGGTGAACCTGCTGCGGGGAGCGGCCCCCGAGAAGGCTGTGAGCACGCACCCCGAGACGCTGCGCTGCGTGCTGCGCGCCCTCAAGCAGGCGGGGGCTGTACCGTTCGTCGCCGACAGCCCCGGCGGCCTCAACGGCGCCGCCAAGGTCGCACGCGCCTTCAAGATCAGCGGCATGACCGAGGTCTGCCTCGCCGAAGGCGTGCAGATCGTGGACGTCGAGGACGACCGCGTCGAGCTGCGCGCGCCCGAAGGCCGGCTGTTCCGCAGCTTCCCCGTGGGCAAGGCGTTTCTGGACGCCGACGCCATCGTCCAGGTCGGCGTGCTCAAGACGCACCAGCTCATGCGCCTCACCGGCGGCGTCAAGCTGACGTTCGGCTGCATCCCCGGCCTCGCCAAAGCCAAGCTGCACGTGCGCGCCCAGAAGCGCGACGACTTCGCCGACATGCTTCTTGACCTCCATCTGGCCATCCGCCCGCGATTCACGATCATCGACGGCATCATCGCCATGGAAGGGCAGGGACCCGGGAGCGGCACGCCGCGCGAGCTCGGCTCGCTGTTCGCGGCGCACGACGCCGTGGCCCTCGACGTCGCGCTCGCCGACAGGACCGCGCACGAACGACGCGGCGTCTACACGGTGGCTGCTTCCGTGCGCCGCGGCCTCGTGGACCTCAAGGCGCCGTTCCACCTCGCCGGCGATCCCATCGAGCCGGACGAGGGCTTCAAGCCGGTACACCGCGATCTGCAGGAGCTGCTGCCGCCCTCGCTGCACCGCACGGCGCGCAACCTCATCACGGCGCGGCCGCGGCTCGTGAACGCGGACGTCTGCACACGCTGCGGCGACTGCGCGACGATCTGCGGGGCGCAGGCGATCACGCTCGCACCGCTGCCCACCTACGACGACAAGGCCTGCGTGCGCTGCTACGCCTGCACCGAAGTCTGCCCCACAGCGGCCATCGACAACGTCACGCCGCGAGTCGCGCGCCTCTTCGGCGGCCACGGCTGAGAGGGCCGCGGCGGCCGCGGCGCGCGCGGCGCCGACGGATCAAGCGGCCCGCGACCTACTGGTGTTGCGGCACGCGCACCAGCCGGCTCGTCTGCCCGTCGCCGACCATGTCCAGACGCCCGTCGGCGGCGGTCTTCACGACGATGTCGCCGCCGATGGGCTGACGGACGCGAAGCTCTTCGCCTTCGCGCGTCGCCTGATACGGACGCCGGGCGGCGCCGTACAAGAGGCGGTACTGGTCACCGTCCTTCGTGATCTCGATGCGACGCCCGGTGGTGGGCTCCCACCAGAGACCGGTGAACGGGTCGTCCTCCACGCCGCACGCGGCGAGCGGCAGCACGACGCCCAGCAGGGCGAGCGTCAGTGCGAGAAGCGCGACGGCGCAGCGCCCACGACCCCCACGGCCCACGCCGGCACGGCGCCCGCGACCCCCGCGGCTCACGCCGCCGCTCCGGCGGGGCCGGCCGCCGCGGGCGCGCCGGCCTGCACGTGGAACACGACGATCTCGGGCCGGCAGAAGGCGCGCAGGGGCAGCATGCTGGTCCCCACTCCGCGCGTGACGTAGAGCCGGCGGCCGCCGCCGACGTCGTAGGCGCCCTCGGCGAACGGCGCCGAGAGATCGCTGAGCAGGATGCGACGCCCGGGCAGCGGCAGGCAGATCTGCCCGCCGTGCGTGTCGCCGGCCAGGGCGATGTGAAAGTCCCCGGGCCTGGTCCGCAGCACTACCTCGGCGTGGTGCGTGAGCAGGATGCGCAGCACGCCGGGCCGGCGGTCGAGCGCCGCGAGCACCGCCGGCAGGTCGTCGTGGCGGCCGTCGGTGTCGTCCACTCCGCCGATCTGCACGGTCGCCGCCCCCACATTGACGGTGACCGCCTCGTTGTCGAGCAGACGTACCCCGCAGGCCGCGATCGCGCGCGGGTCGCTGGGCTGCACGAACGGCGCCTTGCTGTCGCCGTGGTCGTGGTTGCCGAGCACCCCGAAGACCCCGAGCGGCGCCGCCTCCGCCAGGCGGCGCAGCCGGCGCCGCAGCTCGGCCCAGCCGTGCGGCCCACAGGCGAAGTCGCCGGTGACGAAGACGAGATCGGGCCGCGCCGCCAGCGCCATGTCGACGGCCTTACGCATGGCGCGCACGTTGAAGCTCGGCCTGAAGCCGACGTGGAAATCGGAGAGCAGCACGATGGTCAGGCCGTCCAGGTCCGCCGCGGCCGCCGGCGCCTCGAGGCGTCGGTCGACGCGACGCACCCACTGCGCCTCGTGCGCCATGTACAGCAGACCCAGGACGACGGCCGCGTCCAGCGCGGCCGCGACCTTGAGCACGGTCTTCGGCAGAAGCCTCAGGTCACTCGACCGGAGCGCCGCCGCCGGGCGCGTCCTCGCCGCCGACGTCCATCTGCCGGCGCAGCCGCTCGCGGGTCTCCTCGATCTTGCGCTTGAGCGCCTCGGACTGATCCGCGGCCGAGTCTTTGCCGGCGCCGACCGCGCCCTTCAGACGGTCGACCTGGCTGCCGATGCCGCCCTCGCCGAACAGCCGCGCGCGCGTCTCCTTGCCGCTCTTCGGGGCCAGCAGCAGCCCCAGCGCGGCGCCGGCGATGGCGCCGATGAGGAACCCGCCGCGATGCTTGCGCTTCGCGGCCTTCTTCGCGGCCTTCTTGTCGGCCTTCGCCGCCGATCTCTCTGCTCTGCCCACAGTGGCACCTCCACTCGCTCGCGTTGCTCTCAGATATAGCACACGCCGTGCGCGCGGCCTAGGTCCGGTGACGCCCGCGGCGCGCCGGCGGGCGTCTACAGCAGCCGCGCGCCGTTGATCAGCAGGCCGAACGAGCAGCCCAGAAACTCGGCCGCACGCCGGCACATCACCATGCGCGCCAGGAAGATCTCAAAGTATTGCATCACCTGGATGATGGTCGTGTCGATCTCAAGCTCCAGCTTGATGGTGTGCGCTTCGCCATCGACGGCCAGAAACGAGCGCGTGGTCGCCATGTTGACGCGATCGTGGATGTCGTCGGTGTCGGGGTCGATGACGCGCACGCGGCTGCGGTGCACGTCCGACTTGTCGCCGAGGATGACGGCCGCCGCCAGCGGGCTCACGGCCTCGCCGTACTCCTCCTCGTGGTTGCCGATGGCGCACATCACCTCGGCGTACTCCTCGGGAGGCATGCCAAGGCGCTCGAGCACGTGCTGCGAGAAGAGCGCCGCGGCGATGCCGTGGTCCAGCCGGTTGATACCGTTGCCGACGTCGTGCAGATAGCCGGCCACGGCCGCCAGCTCGGCCTCGCGATGCGGACGGCCCAGCTTGAGCAGCACGTGCTGGGCGGTGCCCGCGACGATCCCCGCGTGTCGCGGGCCGTGCTCGGTGTAGCCGAGCACCCCGAGCTTCTCGTTGGCCTTGTCGATGAAGACCCGCACCTCGGGGTCGCGGCGCACGTCTTCGATGGTCACGGCCATCTACCTCACCTCGAAACCGCAAAGGGATCCGTCGGGCTCGGCGTCGCCGACCTCGACGCGGCTCACGCGCGCCGCTGGCGGGCCGACCCTGCACCAGCCGAGCATGGCGTCCACGACGGCCGGATCGCCCTGCAGGTGCAGGGCGACGCCGCCGTCGCTCATGTTCCCGACCCACCCGCACAGGCCCAGGCGCTCTCCTTCGTGCCGGGCGCTCGCCCTGTAGTACACGCCCTGCACCATCCCGCTCACGCGGACCGCGACCGCCTTCATCACCGCGACCTCCTCCTCGCCGGCTCCTCTGGCCGGGGGAGCGCCCCGCGGCGCCCCGGGCGCGGCCCCGCCGCTCACCAGCGGCACAAAGCGGCAGCGCGTGTCGCGCCGCTCGCGGAGCTCGTCGCCGGCGCGCTGGAACACCGTCAGCACCTGGTCGCGGTGCGGATCCCCGAGCGGGATCACCAGGCGACCGCCGTCCACAAGCTGCCTGAGCAGCGCCGGCGGCGCCTGGGGCGCCGCCGCGGCCACGAGGACAGCGTCGAACGGCGCCATCTCCGGCCACCCGCCCGCGCCGTCGGCGATCGCCACATGCGTGTTGCGATAGCCGAGGCGGGCGAGCACGACGCGCGCGCGCTCGGCGAGCGGCGCGAGCAGCTCGAGCGCGTAGACCTCGCCCGCCACCTCGGCGAGCACCGCCGTCTGATAGCCGCAGCCCGCGCCGATCTCGAGCACGCGGCTGCGCACATCGACGCCCAGGAGCTCCGTCATCAGCGCGACCATGTACGGCTGCGAGATAGTCTGGCCGAGACCGATGGGCAGAGGGGCGTCCGCGTAGGCCTTGGCGGCGAGCTCGGGCGGCACGAACAGGTGCCGCGGCACGGAGCGCATGGCGGCAAGCGCGTCGCCGCCGCGCAGGCCGCGCGACACGAGCTGCTCCTCGACCATGCGCGCCCGCCGCGCCCCGTAGCCGGCGGTGTCATTGCTCATCATCGTCTCGCGGTCCGTCGCGCCGGGGCGGCTGCGCCCGCCGGCGCCGCATGGCGCGGTACTTGGCCCTGCGCCGCGAGCCCACCCGCCAGTACACGATCCCGGTGAAGGCGGCGATGCCGTAGCCCACCGGCGACACGATGAGCGTGAGCAGGGCGCCGGCGAAGACCGCGAGGTCCTCCCACAGGCTCATGAGCGTGAGCACGGCGTCGCTGGGTACCGTCTTGGGCCGCGTCAGACCCTTGACGTAGGTGGAGGTCCACGCCGCGCCCGCGCCCACGACGGCGCCGACGACGACGCCCTGCCAGCCAAAGGGGATGGTGGCCGCGCCGGCCGCGCCCCCGGCGACCAGCCGGTACGGCATCGTGAGCCGGCCCTGCAGGCGGTCGAGCTTGGCGATCTTGTCGAAGCTCGACTCGAGCAGGGCCAGCACCACGAAGATCACGATCGCCAGCCAGTGATCGAGGAAGGAGAAGGTCGGGTTGAGACCTGCCCCCCAGCCGAGCTTCGACATGACGCCGATGACGACCAAGGTCATGGACGGGCGGATCCCCGCCACGCTCCCCAGGCCCAGCATCCGCCCCGCGGCGAACACCCAAGCGGTCATGAAGCTGCATCCATGACCCCAGTGTACCTGCTAACCGGTGGGAAGCCTGCTCTCCAGCGGTGTGTAGTCGACGTCGAAGCCGAAGTGGCGAGGACCGAGGATGGCGACGCCACGCTCTGTACGCCACGCGGCGGCGGCCGGCAGCCCCACAACGGTCACTGCCCGGCCGACCTCGTGATGCGGGTTGGTGATGGGCTGGCCGGTCTCGCGGGAGAAGCAGCAGATCAGGTCCGGAGCGGTCACGTCGGGCGCGCCGTCGCGCCAGGCCATAAGGTTCTCGTTCTTGAACCAGATGCGGTAGGCGGCGCCGGCGTCGACACCCTGCCCGGCGATCTCGAGCTCGCCCCAGGTGAAGCCGTCCTTTTCCTCCCACGAGAAGGCGGAGACGCGGCCGCGGAAGCGCACGCCGCCGCTTGCGGCCGCCGCCGCCGCCGCGGCCGTGTCCTCGCCCGCCGCCGCAGCCTGGCGAAACGCCCGCCCCACGTCCCTCGCCAGGGAGATGGCCCCCGGGATCACGAAGTCCTTCATGCGTCCCCAGGGCATGGCGTGATCGGCGACCCAGACGACGTTGCGACTGGCGACCGCCAGGGCGCGCACCAGCGCCTCGGCGCGGCGGTCGTCGGCGACCGCCGTGATGATGACGGTGTCGCCGAGCTCATTGACCACCGCCTGCGGAGCGATGGGCACGCCGTACAGGTTGAACAGCGAGTGCTCGATCTCCGGCACGGCCCGGCCGACTGGGTCGGCGTCTACCACCGCGAGGCCCAGCAGCGCCGCCGGGTAGAAGGCGTCGGCGATGCTGGTACCGCCGAGCTCGCCGCTGATGAGGGCGCCGATCTCGCGATCCAGGTGCGCACCGAGGGCGCGCACGGCGAGCACGCTGGGGTGCTCTTTCGCCCAGCTCGACCCGGCGTACTCCGCCTCGTCGCCGACGGTAAGGCCGCCCACGCCATAGGGACAGGCGACAAGGGTCTCGTCGGGCAGCTCGTGCGGGGCCGCGAGGGTCACGGCGCGGCCCTCGTCGTAGGCGCGCCGCATCAGCTCGCGGCCCTCCGCCAGATCGCCGCCGCCGCCGCACCCCATGATGGTGGCGCCCATGAGGATGTCGTCGATCTCATTCCAGCTCAGCGTGTGCATCTCAGCCCTCCCGGCCGCTCATTCCTCGACCGTGCGGCGACGGCGCGCCCGCACCACGAGGACGACGATCAGCGCCACGACCACCACCGCGACCACGGCCGCGACGATGGTCCCGGCGCTGTTGGACGCCGACTTCGCCGGAGCCCCCGGGGTGGGGTGGGCGAAGAGATAGCTGTCGATATTGTATGACGTGTAGATGACCGACCCGTCTCCCGAGGGCGTCCTCACCCAGCCCGTCCACCCGGTGTCGTCGTAGGCTTCCAGCCACTCGGGATACGTGAGCGCGATGTACGGGCTTTGCTCGTAGACGATCTGCTGCATCCGCCAGACGAGCTCCTTGCGGGCCTGCGGATCGATGGTCGTCTGCTGCTGGTAGTACAGCCGGTCGTACTCGGCATTGGTCCATTGCGTATCGCTCCACGAGCCTACCTGTGACCTGGTGAGCACCGAGAGGATGAAGTTGGGGTCGGGGTCGCCGTACCAGTACCAGAGGAAGAGATCGTAGTCGGGGGCGAAGACGTCGCCCTTGTAGTTGTAGATCTTGTCGGTCATGGCGCCTTCATCGACGACCTGATAGTCGATCTGCAGGCCGATCTTCTCCAGCCACCCCGTGATGAGCTTGCCGACGATCTGGTCGGTGGCCGACTGGGCGCGCGCGAACAGGCGGAGCTCGATCGGTTTGCCGCGGAGATCGCGGACGCCGTCGCCGTTCGTGTCCTTGTAGCCGGCGGCGTCGAGGGCAGCCTCCGCCTTCGCCGGATCGTAGGCGTAGAGCTGGTCGGCGGGGGGCTGCCAGTGGTAGTCGAGCGGAGGCTTGTAGTAGCCGGAGCGGATGATGGTCGTCGCCGGCGTACCGTGCCCGTAGTAGGCGGTGTCGACCACCGTCTGCTTGTCGATGGCCCAGTTCAGGGCCTGCCGGAAGCGCCAGTCCTTGAGCACCGGGTTGCCCAGTGAGGCGGCCCCCGTGTAGCAGTTGAAGCCCATGTGGTTGAAGCCGTTGAGCACGCCGCCGATGGCGGCGAGGTCCGGGGACGCGTCGAGGGTCTTGAACTGGGCCTGCGGGATGTCCCAGGCCACCTGGAGGTTGCCCGACTTGAGGTCGGCGGCCATCGTGTCGGCGTTCTTGTAGAGGCTCCAGATGACCTCGTCGACCTTGGGCGCGCCGCGCCAGTAGTCCTTGTTGGCCACGGCGCGCACGTACCCGCCGCGTTTCCACTCCACGACCTGGAACGGCCCGGTGCCGACGATCGGCGGCTTGTTGGGGAAGCTCCTGGCGGCCGCCGCGCCGCTGACCTTGGACCAGATGTGTTCGGGCATGATCCACACGACCATGCCCAGCATGTTGGCCTTGGGCCTGGAGCAGACGAAGCGCACCGTGAGGTCGTCCACAGCCTCGACCTTGTCGATGAAGTCCGTGTAGCTCGTGAAGTTGCCCAGCTGGTGCTTGATGACGTAATTGAAAGTGAAGACGACGTCCCTGGACGTGAACGGTTCGCCGTCCTGCCACCTCACGCCCTCGCGAAGCTTGAAGGTCCATATCTTGCCGTCGGGCGAGTGCGACCAGCTCGTGGCCAGCTCGGGCACGGGCTGCAGGTCGCTGGCCCTGAAGCCGACGAGGAAGTCGTAGTTGAGGTGGAAGATCTCGAGCGATGAGGACTCGTAGCCGATGAACGGGTTCAGGTTGTCGGGCTCGGCCGTCCAGCCTACGTGCAGCGTGATCTTGCCGGCGGGCGAGGGCGGGGCGTCGGCGCCGAAGGCGCCGCCGACGCCCCAGGCAAGTCCGCCGACGAGTACGGCGGCCAGAGCCACCAGCAGGCCGCCGCGCACCAGGCACGGTGTGGTCCTCTTCATGTCTCCCCCAAAACGTCTCGAGTGCGCTGTCGCGGACAAGGCCGACACCCGCCGTTCCCCGGGCGGTACACCATCGACGTTATGAGCATACAGCCTTCTGTCAAGGGCAGTGATTCGAGGATGACGTGAGCGACACGCCTGAGAAACGCCGCCGCGGACGACCGCGGCTCAGCTCCGATCCTCAAGGACCGCTCGACGAGTGGGTCGCCGGGCTCTCGCCGATGGCCCTGCACATCGTCGATGTGGCGCGCGGCATGCTGCTCGAGAAGGGCTCCGACGCGGTCACGCTGGAGGCCGTTGCCCTGAAGGCGAACGTCGACCCGTCCACCGGGCGCCGCCAGCTCATCAGCAAGGCCGGTCTGCTGCACGCGGTCCTCGATCGCATGCAGGCCGAGCCCTGGGAGGCGCTGGTGGAGCGCGTCAAGGACATCCCCACGCCACAAGAGCGCTTGCACGCGTACATCAGCGGGCTGGGCGCGCTTGTCGAAGGCGGGCAGAGCGCCGTGGGCATCTCCGAGGCGCCGGCCCGTGGCCTGCGCGACCCGGTGCTGCGCGGCAAGATCGCCATCGACTACGACATCGCCCTCGACGGCGCCCTGAAGCTGGGCGAACTGGAGGCCGGCGACGATGACGAGCTCGCGGGCCGGCAGCGCGCCCTCGCCAGCCTCATCGTGGCCGCCATCGACGGCCTCTCGCTGCAGGTGGCCGCCGACCCGGACGGCGTCGATGAGGATCTCGTCTTCGAGATGCTCGCCGACATGGTGCGGCTCTGGCTGCGCGGCGAAGCCGGCGACTGAGCCGAGCCCGACGCTTCAGAGCTCGACGTCGTCCAGGTGCAGTACCGCATGCGGGCTGCCCGCGAGCGCCCGCACGAGGCGCGCGTCTGCCGTGACCAGCGGCAGCCGCTCCTCGGCGGCCAGCGCCACGTAGACCGCGTCGTAGGCGGAGATGCCGTACTGAAGGGCGAGCCCAAGCGCCTCGAACACCGACGCCGGCGACTGCAGCCGTTCCACCGGCAACCGAAGCGTTCTGATGAGAGCCGCGGCGCAGGTCTCAGCTTCCAGGCGACCACGGCGCACGGCCTTGACGAAGCCGCTCGCGCACTCCACATCGAAGAGCGCCGGGGCCACAAGCCGGGCTCGCCCCACCGCCTGCAATGCGATGAGCCGCGACGCCGCCGCGGCACCCGGCTCCTCGAGGGAGAGAGCCAGCGCGACACTGGCGTCGAGAACGCAGCCGCGGTCAACGCGGTTCGATCTCACCGCGGTCCTCCCGAATGAGGTCGGCGGCGTAGCCCGCAGACACCGGAGGCAGCGACTCCCGAATGACCCTGAGTTGCTCGAGTATCTCCATCGTCTCGGCCCCCCGATCGCAAGCCGCCACTGCGGATTCCAGCAGGTCGATCACCTCAGCGGACAGCGAACGGTGTTCGGCCTCTGCGCATGCCTGCAGCTTCCCGTAGAGGTCGTCTGGAACGTTACGAACGTGCAGTGTAGCCATGGCTGATCGCCTCCCATCGGAGGGACCATACCCACGTTGGTTGCATTCTGCAACATCATTGGGAGGGGTGTCATGGCTGGGCTGTCGCATGAGAGCAGAGTAGCAGCCGCCCGGCTGTGGAAACAGGCTCCCAATGACCTCGCGGGGTGGACGTTCAGGCGGGCGGCTCTTCCGGCCGCCCGCCCCACCCGCCCGTCCGCCCGCTCAAACCGTCTTCGCGTACCTCTTGCGCCCTTCTTCGTACAGGTCGCCGCCGTGGCAGTCGTTGACGACGATCGCCGGGAAGTCCTTGACCTCCAGCCGGGCCACGGCCTCGGCGCCGAGCTCGGGCCAGGCGATCACCTCGTTGCCCACGATGCTCTTCGCGAGCAGGGCGCCGGCCCCGCCGGTGGCGGCGAAGTACACGGCCGTGCACTCGTGCATCGCGTCCTTGACCTCCTGCGAGCGCAGGCCCTTGCCGATCATGCCCTTGAGGCCGTGCCGCATGAGCAGCGGCGCGTAGGCGTCCATGCGGCCGCTGGTCGTGGGGCCGGCCGAGCCGATGACGTTGCCGGGCTTGGCCGGGCTCGGCCCCATGTAGTAGACGACCGCTCCCTGCAGCTCGAAGGGGAGCGGCTCGCCGGCCTCGATGAGCGCGACGAGCCGCTTGTGGGCGGCGTCGCGCGCCTGGTAGATGACCCCGGTGATGGCCACGGCGTCACCGGCCTTCAGGCCTCTGACCACCTCGTCAGTGAGAGGGGTCGTGATCTTCTTGACGGCCATTCGTCCTCCCCTCTCCTCAGAGCTCCACGGTCTTGTGCCGCTGCGCGTGGCACTGGACGTTGACTGCCATCGGCATACTGGCGATGTGGCAGGGCATCTCCTCGATGAACACGGCCAGCGCGGTGGTGCTGCCGCCGAGACCCTGCGGGCCGATGCCGAGCGCGTTGATCTTCTCGAGCAGCTCGGCCTCCATGGCGGCGAGGCGCGGGTCGGGGTGCGTGCTGCCGAGGTCGCGCAGCAGCGCCTTCTTGGCGAGCACCGTGACCATGTCGATGGTGCCGCCGATGCCGACGCCGACGATCACCGGCGGGCACGGGTTGGAGCCGGCCTTCGAGACGGTCTCGACGACGGCGTCGACCATGCCGGCCCACCCCTGCGAGGGCTTGAGCATGTTGAGGCTGCTCATGTTCTCGGCGCCGCCGCCCTTGGCCATCATCGTGAGGCGTACCTTGCGGCCGGGCACGATGCTGGTGTGCAGGATGGCCGGCGTATTGTCTTTGGTGTTGCGGCGCGCGTGCGCGGGCTCTGCGGCGACGGACTTGCGCAGGTAGCCGTCGCCGTAGCCCTGGCGCACACCCTCGTTGACGGCGGCGTCGAAGTCGCCGCCGACGAGGTGCACGTCCTGCCCCACCGCGGCGAAGATCACCGCGAAGCCCGTGTCCTGGCAGATGGGCACGCGGTCGGCGACGGCGATGTCGGCGTTCTCGATGAGCTGGCCGAGGACCTCCCTGCCGACCGGGCTCTCCTCGGCCTCCCTGGCCTTGACGAGGGCGTCGTAGACGTCTGCGGGCAGATCGTAGTTGGCCGTGATGCACATCGCCTTCACGGCCTGTGTGATCTCGCCGACGTCGAGCTCACGCGCTCCGTTTCCACACACGTGCGGCCTCCTTTGATCGTTCCGTCTGTCGTCTCTTCAACGCCCGGCCGTTCCGCGGCGCCGTTGCGGATGCACGATCCGTGGCCTTGTCCTTCACGCCGTCTATCGTACATGCTTGCCAGTGGATCGCAGCCGCCGGAGAATGGTTTCCGTGGTCATCGAAATGGGGGTCCGTATGGCTCCGCATCCGTGGAGACGTGCCCGGAGGGGCAGGGAATCGATGCATGGCTGCCGGATCGCGCTTCTCGTGCTCGTCCTTTCGCTGGTCGCGTGCGCCGGCGCGGCTTGCCCGGCAGTCGCCTGGAAGGCCGGCGGGCACTACGTCGAGGCCGAGAAGGTCCGCGACATGCTGCCGATCCACAGTGTCGTCAAGAAGGCGATGCTCGCCTATCCGGCCGCGGCGGCGTGGGGCTCCTATGGCGCCGACCTCGGCTACGGCGGCAGCAGCTATGCCGACATCGCCCGCGGCTACACACCGTGGACCAACAAGCTGCACTATCACCGCGTCGGCACGCTGGCCACGATCCTCATGCGGCGCGCGCTCGCCGGCGGCGACCTCGAGCAGATCGCCTTCGCGGCCGGCTACCTCACGCACACCACCGGCGATCTCGCCGGTCATGGCCTCTACGTCAATCCCGAGGCCGGGGGCGTCTTCTTTGACGACACCGGCACGCAGAGCAAGCACGGCGAGCTCGAGAAATACGCCGAGCCCTACATCTGGAAAGACCTCGGCGGGCACGACGCCGCCGACTACGTTCTGGGCGCGGATGCGGGAACGTTCCTGACGGGCTACCTCGGGGGGCTGCACCCTCCCACCGAGCGCCTCTTCGCTCAGGCGCTACAGGATGTGTACGGCGAGAGCCCTCTGGCAGACGGCGTTCACGCCTGGATCGACGCCTGCTTCGCAACCATGAACAACGCCCTGACGGCGACCGTCGGCGGCCTGTACTGCGACTACGCCGAGTCGGCGGCGGCGCTCGACGCGAGCCAGCCGAACGGCGAGACCCGGCGCCGGAACATCGACGTCGCCATGGAGCGCGGCGTCTACAACGCGCAGCAGCTGATCGTGCAGGCCGAGCGCGGCGACTACTCGGACTTCGTCGACACCTGGAACCTCGACGTCGGCGAACGGCCGCGCACGGCCATCGGCGAGGTCACGGTACGGATTCACACCGCCAACGTGTGGTTGGCCGGCACCGACGACGACGTCTACCTGCGTCTGCAGCTCGACGACGGCAGCAGCTACGACAAGAAGCTCGACACCGGCGCCGGCGACGGCCTCGGCTACAGCGACTTCGAGCAGAACGATGACGACTGGTACTTTGTCTACGTCGGCGACCCTGCCTTCACCGCAGAGCACCTCGCCAGGGTCTCGATCTACAAGTCGAGCGACGGCGTTGCCGGGGGCTGGCGGCCCGACCGTTTCAGGATCTGGGTCAACGGACGGCAGATCATCGACGAGGATCCCGGTCATTGGTTCGAGGACGACGATCTCTGGTGGGGCAAGGACGTCGGACCGCTGACCTGGCCCACGATCACCGGGCTTGGCCCCGCGTCCGCGAAGCGCGGCGGGCTCGTCACCATCAGCGGCGCGAACCTCGGCGCGGCGCAAGGCGCCGGCACGGTGAGGTTCGGCGGCGCGAAGTGCGCCAGGTACGTGTCCTGGAGCGCCACGCGGATCCAGTGCAAGGTGCCGGCTACGGCCAGCTACGGCAAGGTGAGCGTCACGGTGACGACCACGGCGGGCGCGAGCAACGCCATGAGCTTCACGGTGAAGCGGTAGGGGCGGCCGGAAGAGCCGCCCCGCCCGCCGTCCATCTGTGCTCGCTACTCCTGGTCCTTCGTCGCGGGCGACGCGTCGTCCGCCGGCCTTGCCGGGCTCTCGTCCTACCTGGTGCGATCGGTGGCCCTCTTGATGGCGTCGGCCACCATGTCGGCCGCCGACTGGGCCGCTTCCGCGGCCCTCTGGGCGGCCGGCCCGATAGCATCGACGGCCTTGTCGACGGCCTCGCCGGCGTAGTCGCCGGCGCCGCGGGCGGCGGCCTTCATGGCCGCCCGGGTCGGCGCCGGCGGCCTGCTGCCCTCGGGCATCGCGATGTAGCCGGCCGCCATGGCGTCCTGCACCATGCCGCGGGCACGGGCGATGATCGCCGTGGCCTCGGCGACCTCCTGATCGAAGGTCAGGTCAGTGCGCTGCGCGATGCCCTGCTCGATGGCCTTCATGGCTACCGCCGCGGCCTCGCGCGGAAACACCTCCCAGTCGTCCATGGTCGGCATGATGGAGTCGGCGCTGAGGCCCTTGTCTTCGGCGACCTTGGCGAGCTCGACCGCGGCAGCGATACACATCTCGTCGGTGATCGTCTTGGCGCGCACGTCCAGGGTGCCGCGGAAGATACCGGGGAAGCCGATCGAGTTGTTGACCTGGTTGGGGAAGTCGGAGCGCCCGGTAGCGACCACGGCGGCGCCTGCCTCCTTGGCGTCCCAGGGCCACATCTCGGGGGTGGGGTTGGCGCAGACAAAGACGATCGGGTCGGGCGCCATCGCCTTGATCCAGTCCTTCTCGATGGTGTCTGGGCCCTGCTTGCTGAGGGCGATGCACACGTCGGCGCCCTTGAGCGCCTCGGCGATGCCGCCGCTGAGCTGCTCGGCGTTGGTGATCTGGCAGTACTTCCACTTGTCGACCCACTCGGCCTTGACCGCCTCGATGTCGCCGCGGCCCTTGTGCAGGATGCCCTTGCTGTCGACGACCCGGCACTTCGCGGGGTCGGCGCCGAAGGCGAAGATCAGGCGGCTGATGGCGACGTTGGCCGCCCCCGAGCCGATGAAGGCGATCTTCACCTCGGCGATGTCGCGGCCGACCACCTTGAGCGCGTTGACGAGGCCGGCGAGCGTGACGCACGCCGTGCCCTGCTGGTCGTCGTGCCACACGGGGATCTCGCACTCCTCGCGCAGGGTGTCGAGGATGCGGAAGCACTTGGGCTGGCTGATGTCCTCGAGGTTCACGCCGCCGAGACCAGGCTGCACGAGCTTGACGAATTCGATGAACTTGTCGGGGTCCCTGGTGTCGACCATGAGCGGAAAGCCGTCGACGCCGCCGAGATACTTGTAGAGGAGGCTCTTGCCCTCCATCACCGGGAGCCCCGCCTTGGGACCGATGTCGCCCATGCCCAGGACGCGCGTGCCGTCGCTGATCACGGCCACGGTGTTGCCCTTGTTGGTGTGCTCGTAGACCTTCTCCGGGTCGTCCCTGATGTCGAGGCACGGCTTGCTCACGCCGGGTGTGTACCAGATGCCGAAGTCCTGGAAGTCGCGCACGCAGCACTTGAGGGTGGTCTCGATCTTGCCTCTGTAGAAGGGGTGCAGCTTCATGGCGTCTTCCATGGGCTGGTACGCCTTGGCCTTGAGCTCCTCTACGGTGGGCGTGCCATCTTCGTTGGGCATGCGGGCCTCCTTGTGGACCGGCGGCGAGACGGCCGCCGAGGGTCGCGGCGATGCGACGAGCAGAACGATAACGTTAGCACCCGCCGCCGGGGGCGGCAACGTGTCGGACGGGCAGAACGGAGGGGCCGGAGGAGGCCCGGAGGGCCAGTCTGCCGGCCCGTCACCTCTCGACACCGTGCGGGCTCAGGTCACCTGCGCACGATAGCGCTTCATCATGTCGCGAAAGGCCTGGATGAGCGCCTTCTGGGTGCCCGAGAAGTAGCACTTCTCGAGCTCCTCGATGATGACGTCCTCGTCGGTCGCCAGGTTGTGCCCGCTGATCAGGCGGTTGAGGTAGTCCTTCGCCAGGTCGGTGGCGACCGTGAACTCGGCGGCGATGATGACGCCGGTCTCCATGTCGACCTCGCAGACCACACTGAGGATGGGGTACATCTGGCCGCTGACGGTGTTGGCCGGCGGCTTGGCGTGCCCGACGAAGATGCTGGTGCTCATGTGACGGCTGCGCTCATGGTGCGGGGATTGTGCCACGACGGGCGGCGCGCGTCACGTACAGCAGCTCGGCGAGGCTGAGGGCGGCGGCGTAGAGGAGGCCGCCGAAGAAGAGCAGCCAGAGGCCGGGATGGAGGCCGCCGCTCGCGGCGGCCCACAGCGACCCGGCCGTCAGGACGGCGGCGACGATACACGCGGCGACCCAGGCGGCGCGGCGGCGAGCGCCGTAAAGGACGAGCATCGCGGCCGCCAGGAGCACGGCGAAGCCGGCCAGCAGGAGCGCGCCGATGAGGATCACTCCCGGCGGCGTGACCAGGCGCGAGTAGCCGACATCGACAGGAGAGAGGCCGTCGGCCGCGGCGCGTGCGCCGCGCGTGACGGCCCAGGCGCCGGTGACGCCGTAGCCCACGAGCCACGGCGCCGTGACGGCGGCGGCGAGCAGACGGAGGCCGCCGCCGGGACGCGTGCCCTCCGCGGCGGCCGTGGGCGCGCTGTCCGGCTCGCAGGGCAGCGCCTCGTCCTGCCTGGGCTCGTTCATCCCGCGATCCTCCTACTCGCCCCAACGCGCGCGCAGGCGCCTGATTCGCAGCGACTCGAGCAGCGCAGCCACGACGATCAGCGGAAACGCGACGAGGTACGGCCAGTTGACCGCATTGACGAAGATGCCGCCGGCGCCCAGCGCGATGCCGACCGTGGACGCCGCGGCCATCACGCCCACGGCGACCCACTGCCCTGGATGGAGCCCTTTGGAGAAGAGGAGCGTGGCGGCCCAGATGAGCACCACCTCGAGCGCCACGATGGCACCGGCAAACATGAGCATCTGAGCGCTCGTCAGGGTCACGGAGCGGACGCTGTCCCCCTCGATGTCGGTGACCAGGCTCACCGGACCGGCGCCGGGCGAGAGAGCAACGATCACGGCCATCACGGCGACCGCGCCGCCGGCGATGCTCACACAGGCGAGGAAGACGCCGGCGACGGTGCGCAGGACGCGCCCGCGGGCGCAGTCCATCCGGCGGGCGGAATCGCGCGCGGCCTTCGCGAGGGCCTCGGCGTCGCGGCGCGCGTCTGCGGCGTCCAGCACGTCCGGCTCGTGCGGACTATCGTAGTGCGCCACGTAAGGGTGGTCCTGGCGTCCCTCGGACTCTATGGTTCCCGCTCCTCCGGCAAGCCGGTCACGTCATTCGCCCTGCGTCCCACTGTACGGTAGCGTACCAGCATGCACCGGAACGCGACCGCGGGAGGACACATGGCGCAGGATCCACGCCTGCAAACGGCGGCGAGGGCGCTTGCCCGCTCGCGCAGGCTGGTCGTGTTCACGGGCGCCGGCGTGAGCAAGGAGTCGGGCATTCCCACCTTCCGCGAGGCCGAGACCGGCCTTTGGGCGCAGTACGACCCGATGGAGCTCGCCACCCGCGAAGCCTACGAGCGCCGGCCCGCGTTCGTCTGGAGCTGGTACGAGCACCGCTTCGGCGCGGCGGCGGCCGTCACTCCCAACCCGGCGCACACGGCGATCGCCGAGCTGGAGCGCCTGCTTCCCCAGGTCACCGTGGTGACGCAGAACATCGACGGCCTGCACCAACGCGCCGGGTCAAGCGACGTGATCGAACTCCACGGCAGCATGTTCCGCTTCAAGTGCCTGAGCGGGCAACACGACGGTTTCGTGCTCGCCGACTTCGCCGGCCAGGACGAGAAACCGCCGCGCTGCCCGGAATGCGGCGAGCTGCTGCGTCCCGATGTCGTGTGGTTCGGCGAGGCGCTCCCCGGCGACGCCATCGACCGCGCCCAGGCGCTCAGCGCCGACTGCGACGTCATGCTGGTGGTGGGGACCTCGGGGATCGTGTATCCCGCCGCGGGCCTGCCACTTCTGGCGGCGGAGGCCGGAGCCACGGTGATCGACGTGAATCCGGAGCGTGACGCCCTGACCGCCGCCGCCGACATCTTCCTGCAAGGCCCCGGCGGCGAGGTTCTGCCGGAGCTCGTCGCCGCCGTTCGCCAGCACCTGGCCGGTTAGGGCCTATCCCGCCAGGTCTGCACGCACGGATGCGCCCGTGGACACGTCGCGGATGCGGCCCCTCCCCGGATCCCCACGTAGCTGGGCTACGAGGGGACCGTCTCGTGACCGCCCCGCTCGGTCCACGAACGCCCCGCACGCACATCCCTGTCGGGATAGGCCCTTTGTCCTTCTCCCCCCGGTCTGAGCCCGGCGGCAGCGCGGCGCACCGTCTCGGCGACGCGCCGCGTCCGCGTCTCGGGGCGCCTGGCGTCGAGGACCCAGTAGCTGCACTGGCGGCGATGGGGCCTACTTACCCGTCCGCGGACGGGCCTGAGCGCAAGCGCGAACGCGCCTCAAGCTACCGGGTGAACGCGGAGAGGTCGGCGGCCAGCCCGAGCTCCGCGTACCTGCGCGCGCGCCGCGCGTAGCGGTCGTGCAGCGCGGCGCGCGGCCGCAGATCCTCGTCGGTCACCTCGCGCACGACTTTGGCCGGCGAACCCATGATGAGGCTGCGCGGGGGGAACCTCTTGCCCTGAGTGACCAGCGAGTTGGCGCCGACGATACTGTCGTCGCCGATCTCGCAGCCGTTGAGCAGCGTGCTCCCCATGCCGATGAGGCAGCACGCGCCGATGGTCGCCCCGTGGACGATGACGCCGTGCCCGACGATGCACCCGGCGCCGATGGTGACGGGAAAGCCGGGGTCGGCGTGCGCCACGGAGTTGTCCTGGAAGCTGGTCTGCGCGCCGAGCAGGATGCGCTCCACGTCGCCGCGCAGCACAGCGCCCGGCCAGACGTTGGCGCCGTCCTCCAGAACGACGTCGCCGATGATGGTGGCGTCGGGATGGACGTAGGCATCGGCGGCGAAGAGGGGTACCCTGTCAGCGAAAGCATGGATGGTCATGCACGGAGTATATCGGAGGACCATATGAAGTTCGTGCACGTGGCGACGCGCACCAGGGACCTGGACGCGGCGCTCGCCTTCTACGAGGCGCTGGGCATGACGCTGAGCCGCACGTCGGAGCTGACGAAGGGCAAGGCGACCCTGGCCTTCATCGAGCCACCGGAGGGCAACTTCGCCATCGAGCTCGTCTACAACTGGGGCAGGGACGACGCCTACGAGGGCGGCGAACGCTTCGGCCACTTCGCCTTCGATGTCGAAGACATCGAGGCTTTGCTGCCGAAGCTCACGGCCGCCGGCGGCACCGTGCTGCGGGAGCCCTATCTGCTCGAGGGCACAGGGCCCCAGATCGCCTTCGTGGCCGATCCCGACGGCAACCAGATCGAGCTCATCCGGCGCTGACGGTCTCGCAAGGGGCGCGGCGCGGCCCCGTGTGCCGGCGCCGCATGGACGGCGCGCCTTTGCCGGCCGCGCCCCTCACAGTTCAGTACGTCTGCGGCGACGAGCCGCCCGCGGATGGCCGCGCGGCGGGCGAAGCGCCGTGCATGCCCTGCGTCAGGGCCGCCTCGATGGCCGTCTGCCGCGCCGCCGCGATCGTGCCGTCATCGACGAGCGCGTCCAGCCGTTCAGCGATCAGATCGCCGGGGTCGCCCATCTTGCCCTTGGCCCGGGGCATGCCCGACGGCCCGGCCCGCGCCTGTGGGTCGGCCGTGGACGAACCGCCGCACGCGGCAAGCACGAGGCCCGACGCGCCGCCGGCCGGCAGGAGCGCCGCCGCAAGGACCGCGGCGCGAGTCGACATGTGCATCCTCTACCTCTTCTGTCCTGGAAACCCGACACGAAGAGTGTGGCGGACCCGTCTGGGCGCAAGCTGGGAGGCGGCTGGGAGGCGGCTGTGAGTGCCGCCGCGGGGCGCGCGTCAGGCGTAGCGCGGCATGCTGTTTCTGCTCCAGCCCATGCGGCCGGCGGAGAAGGCGCGCGGAGCGGCAAGGATGCAGAGCACGCCGAGAAGGATGTAGTACAACAGATTGAGGTTGGTGGTCGTGCCGGTGACGGCCGCCGCGAGGTTGTAGAAACTGCCGGCGGCGGCCAGGAAGGCGACAAGACCCCAAGCCACGCGATGCCCCGACGGCGTGAGCTCCATGGCCAGGGCGGCGAGGAAGACGGCGGGCGGGAACAGGAGGAGCGGCAGGGCGGCCAGATCGCCGGCGTTGGGACCTCCGGGATCGACCGCCGGCGCGCGTGCCGCGTAGATGGCTTCGTACACCTGCCAGGCGAACCCGGCGAGGAGAAAGAGGATGAAAGCCAGGCGACCGAGGAACTGGCGGTCGTGGCGCGTGAGCGACGGCAGCCTGCGGTTCCAGGAGCGGGAGCGCCGCCAGGCGCGCGCGATCACAATCGCGCCGACCACGAGGAAGACCGGCAGGAGCAGCCACGGGCGGGCCGTGAACCACGGAAACCACGAGAACGGCGGCCAGGTCTCCTCGAGCAGCCGGAACTGCGTCTCGCCGTGGAGGGGCAATACCTGGAGCACGCGGCCGTCCTGCAGCAGGACGTCGACCTGCAGGGCCGTGAGGTCGTCGATGCGGACACGGTGCTCGACAGAAGCGTAGGGAGGCGCCGGCGCTTCGCCGCTTTCTGTCTTGAGCAGCGGCCAGACGCCGGCAGCGGCGCGAGCGCTCGCGGCCGGCCACGTGAAGGTCACGGTGGCGCCGGCCGGCGCGCCTTGAGCGCCGCCCCAGACGGCGACGCTCGTCTGGTAGGTCGTGCCGCGCAGCACCGCCGCCACCGTCGGGTCGGCGGTCGCCGCGGTCACGGCCTCGGCATCGAGCGCCTGCTCGGCTTCGCCGGCGGCGGCGAGAGCGGAGCCGGGCGCCGCCGCCAGGGCGGCCAGGCAGAGCAGGAGCGCCGCGGCCGGCAGCAGGCGGCGAAAGAGACGACCGGCGGCGGCCGGGAGACGACCGGCGGCGGCCGGGAGACGACCGGCGACGAACGTCGCCGGTTCGCCCGGCCGCAGCTCATACTCGCCCCAGCGGACCCACTCGCGCCCGGGATGCCGGGCGAAGACGGTGTAGTAGCAGGGACGGCCATTGCGCAGACCGGCGTCCCGAAACGAGCCCGTGACGTCGTGGTACACCACGGTCTGGCCGGCGCCTGCGGCTGCGCCTCCGCCGTCCTCAGGCGCGCCGCCGTCGGCCTCCGCGGCGAACCCGTGCACCGAACGCAGGATGCGCACTTCGAGCAGCGTGCGGCCTGGGTAGTCCCAGCCGATGGCCACGTAGCCGTTGCCGCTGCTCGCAAAGATGCGCCGCGTGCGCACATCGGTGAGATGCTGTGTGCTGTGGTCGTGCCCGGCGGCTCTGCGCCTCATGGATCCCTCCACATCGCCCGGTCGCGGACACAGGGAAGCATACCAGCCCGGCTGGGGCATCCTGTAGCTCGCCGGCAGGTGATCGTCGCAGCCGCCACGACGAGTAGCCTACACCGTGCGGGTTTTCCGATGCAGGCGCTTTGTGCTACCCTAGTTCGTCGCTGCCGCCGCGGCATCGCCCAGCGGCAGGACACGCGGCTCTGGACCGTGGAACCGAGGTTCGCATCCTCGTCTCGCAGTCGGTTTGTTGCTCGGGGCGAGACGGCGACACGGGCAGAGCAGCAGTTTCACTTGCGTGGCGCATTCGTCTAGGGGCCTAGGACGCCGCCCTCTCACGGCAGTAACACGGGTTCGAATCCCGTATGCGCTACCACCTCTCTTCGCGCATGGCGGCGGTCGCCATGTCGCCCGGCCTACTCCTCCGCGTCCTCCACGTACGCGCCCGACTCCTCGTCGAACGTCCAGGTGAGGTAGCCGAGGCTCATCGGCAGGCCGAGCTCCAGCACCGTGACGAACTGGACCTGGGCGCGGACCTCGCGCGGGCGGCACGTCACCAGGCGTCCGCCCCGACTGCGGTCGGCGGAGAGGAAGCTCAGGTGGAGCCCGGGCCTGTTGAGCGACTTGAGGAAGCCCGGAGTGTAGAAGCCGGCGAGGACGCCCTGCACATCGCGGAACGTCACGACGTCCTGCCCGGCGGCGGCCTCCCTCGCCGCCGGGTTCGTCTCCTGCCGCGACCCGGCATCGACGCCGACCTCGGCGAAGGTCCCCTCGATGCGCAGCGCGTAGACGAGATTGGGCGACGGCAGCAGCTCGTGGATCCACGTGCGGAAGTCACGGTAGTCGAGCTCTGCGGACAGATCGTCGTGGCTGATGGGCTCAAAGTAGGTCACGCAGGCGAACGGCGTCGTCGCCTCCTCGCCGACCTCGTGTACGCGTCCGCCCGCCGTCAGCCGGAAGGTCCGGCCGTCCACCATGACCAGCTCGCCGTCCAGGTCGTCGAAGGTACCGGTGGCGAAGTCGCCGTGCTCCCTGATCGTCTTGAGCGGGATGCGCTGCCTGTAGACGCCCTCGTCGAGGGCGCTGACCGGCGCGCACAGAAACGCCGAGCTCGCCTTGCGGCGGCGTTCCATGGCGCCGAGGGCGCGCTTGATCGAGGGGTAGAAGTGCTCGCTGTCGATGGTCTCGTAGAGGCCGTAGTCGATGATGAGGTCCTTGAGCCGGTCGCGCATGCCCACGAAGGCGAAGTGGATACCTTTCGCCTCGAGCTCGACATCCAGGTCCTTGAGCATCGCGGCGGCGGTCACGTCGATGTCGGAGACGGCCTCGCACTGCAGCACGATCCACTGGGGCTTCTGGTGCACCACCAGCTTGCGGATCTGCTGCCGGAAGACGCGCGCGTTGGCGAAGAACAGCGGCGCCTCCCAGCGGAAGACGAGGATGCCCGGCGCCTGCGTGCCCGCGGGCAGGCGCCGGGCGGAGTGCCAGTCGTCGAGGGTGCTGTCGTAGACGAGCACCTCCCCGGGCGGCCACCAGCTGCGCTGGAAGAAGAGGATGACGGCCATACCGACGGCGATGAGGATGCCGTTGAGCACGCCGAACAGGACGACGCCGGCCGTCGCCGCGAGCGCGATCGCCAGCGACGACTTGCGCACGCGCCAGTACGTGCGCAGCACGCCGAGGTCGGCAAGGCCGATCGCCGCGGCGATCACCACGGCCGCGAGGGCGGGCTGCGGCAGATCCTTGAGGAGGCCGGGCACGAAGACCAGCAGGGCGAGGAGGAGGGCGGCGCCGACCAGATTGGTCATCTGGCTCTTGGCCCCCGACTGGGTGGCCACGGCGGTCCGCGACCCGCTGGCGGAGATGGGGAATCCCTGGAAGAGCCCGGCGGCGATGTTGGAGACACCGAGGCCGAAGATCTCCTGGTTGGCGTCGACCTCGTCGCCGCGACGCGCCGCGAAGCTCGCCGACGTGGCGATCGTGTCGGCCAGCGAGACCAGTACGATGCCGAAGGCGGCGATGGCCAGCGGGACGAGGTCCTTGATAGACACCATCGGGACCGACGGCGTCGGGAAGCCGGACGGCAGGACGCCGACGGTCTTGACGCCATAGTCGGCGAGGCCGAAGACGGCGGTCACGAGGAGCGCTCCGCCGACGCCGATGATGACCGAGGGGATCCTTTTGGTGAGCAGCGGAAAGCCGAGCAGGACCGCGAGAGTACCGAGGCCGATCGCCAGCGAGACGAAGTGCGTGGCCCCGAGCTCGGCGATGAACGCCTGCACCTTGTCGATGGAGCCCTCCGCTTCCGGCGAGACGCCGAACAGCTTGGGCAGCAGGTCGATGATGATGATGATCGCGAGCCCGTTCATGTAGCCGACCTGGACCTCCTGGGAGAGCAGGTCGGCGACAAAACCGAGCTTGCCGAGGCCGAGGCCGATCTCGATCGCGCCGACCATCAGGGCGAGCATGCCGGCCAGGGCGATCGCCGTGGACGGGTCGCCGGCGGCGGCAAGAGGGATGACGGCGGCGAAGATCAGCGGCGACACCGACGAGTCCGGACCGAGCACAAGCACGCGCGAGGCTCCAACGATGGCGTAAGCGATGAGACAGGCGATCGACGCGTAGATGCCTGTGACGGCGGGCAGGCCGGCGAGCTCGGCATACGCGAGGCCCTTGGGCACGAGGATCGCGCCCAAGGCGAGGCCCGCGGCGATATCGAAGGTGAGCCACTGGCGCTTGTACGTGCGCACATGCCCGATGCCGGGCACCCACTGCGAGAATCCATCGAGGCGCGGTCGCGCCTTCTCCCCGGCCGTCATTCCTCCCCTGTCGGCAATCTCGGCGCAAGGGTAGCTCTCAGGTGACCGCGCGGCAATGCGCCCGGCTCCTCTGCTCCTCCGCGTTCTCCTGATCAGGTCCCGCAGGCGGCTGCGCGGCGCCACGAAAGCAAGACGGATGTCGCTGGCGTCGAGCTCAGGATTGAGCGCCATGAGCATGTCGGCGGCCGTCGTGCAAAGGCCCGCGCCGGACAACCCTGTGTTCAGGCATCCGCATCCGCGAGGGGAGAGGGTGTCCGCGGCGGCAGATGAATGATATGATAACAAGTACATCACACGGAGGCGAAGCCCATGGACGCGCACGAGAACCCGCTGCAGAGGATCATCGCGAAGTGCTGGGAGGACGAGGCCTTCAAAGCGAAGCTGCTGGCCGATCCGGCCGCGACCCTCGAGACCGAAGGTGTGGAGGTCCCGGAGGGCGTGACCGTCAACGTGGTGGAGGACACGGCGCAGGTGCACAACCTGGTAATTCCCGCGCAGCCGGGCAGGCTGGCGGACGAGCTGCTGGAGAGCATGGCGGCCGGAGGATGCTTTTGGTCTGATACCCCCGGATGCAGCGATATCCAGCAGCCGTCATGTGGCAAGCTGGCGTGAGAGCGGAGACCCCGCTGACCAGTGCGGAGGGTCACGGCCGCGGACGTATCCCGTTTCGGCAGCGCTCGCGTCCGCCTTTGCAGTCCGGCTGCCACGGACCCCGTCCCTCCCGCCAGAGGCCGTCTGAGAATCTCGTGCCCTGATGTTCGGACCCTATGAGATCGCCTGCGACGGCCGTACCTGGCACGGCAACGTCACCCTCAAGGAGCACCACATCGTCGCGCGCGACGGCGCGTACTCCCTTTTCCGCGTGCAGGACATGGCGGCCGTACCGATCGGCGAGGCCCTGGCGAAGGCCATCGTGCGCCTGCTGCCGAGCCCCGGCACGCTCATCCCCGACGCCCTGATGAAGGCGCTCCGCGGCTGCGGCCTGGCGGCGGATGAGCTGGCGGACACTGAGGCTGCGGCCCCCGCAACTGCCTCCACGGCCGTTTCCGCACAGGCCGGCCGGCCTGTGGTCGGCATGGCCCTGTTTCTCACCCAGACCTGCAACCTGCGCTGCCTCTACTGCTACGGCGACGGCGGCGAGTACGGCGAGCGCGGCCTGATGGACGCCGAGACGGCCCGCGCCGCGGTCGACTGGCTGCTCGAGAGCTCGCTCGAAGCCGAGAAGGTCCACATCAGCTTCTTCGGCGGTGAGCCACTGCTCGGCTTCTCCTTGCTGCGAGAGGTGGTGGCCTACGCCAGGAAGCAGGCGGCCGCGCGGGGCAAGGTGGTCAGGTTCAACCTGACCACCAATGGCACCCTCCTCAGCGACGCGGTCATCGCCTTTCTCGCCGATGAGCAGATCGAACCCCTGATCAGCTTCGACGGGCCTCCCGAGATCCATGACCGCCAGCGCCCTTTCAAGAACGGCCGCGGCTCCTACGCCCGCGTCTTCGCCAACATCCAGAAGCTGCGCCAGAAGGTCCCTCAGCTGACGGCCCGCGCCACGGTCTACGGTGACGCCGACCCCATCGCCATCCGCGAGGGGCTGGATGAGGTGGGGTTCGCCACCTGCATTCTGTGCCCCGCGTCGCCGGTGCTCTTGCAGGGCGCATTGAAGGAAGACGCCTCGCTCTGCGTGGAAACGGCGGAGCGGATGCTGGCCTACCGCCGCGCGGAAGTGGCCGCGCTGTTCGGCGCCATCGCCGAGCGCCGCCTCGACCCCACCAGGCCGCCGCCTGGACTGTTCCAGCTCGCCGCGCTGGCGGACGGCCGCACGCGCCGTGCGACCTGCGGCGTCGGGCGTGGACTGCATGCCGTGGCCGTGAACGGCGACGTCTATCCTTGCCATCGCTTCGTGGGCCTGGAAGAAGCGCGGCTCGGCCACATCAGTGAGTACCGCGCCGGCGCGCTCAACGATTACCACCGCGCCGTTGTCGAGAACCTGCCGCTCTGCCGCAACTGCTGGGCGCGCTACTTCTGCGGCGGCGGCTGTTTCTACCACAACCGGGCCTGCACGGGAGACATGCACCGGCCCGACCCCCTCTTCTGCCACGAGACGAAGACGGTGTGCGAGGACCTCATCCACGGCTGGTGCACACTGAGCGAAGAGGACCAGACCTACGTGCAAGAGCAAGTGGAGGAGCTGGGCTCAGAGCTGAGGCCCTGACGAGCGACCGCCACCGACGGAGGAGGAGATCATGGACGCGCACGAGAACCCGCTGCAGAGCATCATCGCGAAGTGCTGGGAGGACGGGGCCTTCAAGGAGCGTTTGCTGGCCGATCCGGACGCGGTCCTCAAGGACGAGGGCGTCGAGATCCCGGAAGGCGTGACCATCAACGTGGTGGAGGACACGGCGCAGGTGCGCACGCTGGTGATCCCGGCGCCGGCGGGAAGGATGGACGACGCAGCGCTGGATGCGATCGCCGCAGCCGGCGGTGGTGTGGCCGCGTGCATGGCCGATTGCTGGCTGAGCGGCATGGGGAACCTCTGGTGATTCCGCGACACGCGGCCGCTTGGCAGTCCATGGCGGTCCGCCTCACGCCGGCGCTCGCGGAACTGCGTCTTGCTGGCGCGCGTCAGGTTGTGCAGGGCGCGGATCGGCTTGGGCGGTACGAAGCTCGCTCCGCGCAATCCTGCCTCCAGCAGCCGGCAGAGCCAGGCGGCGTCGCGGACGTCGGTCTTGCGGCCCGGCGCCGGCTTCACGTGCCGGGCTGGAGTCGCTCTCTCTGGGGCGCGTGACGACTCACTGAGGCTCCGGCGCGGTTTCCGGCGGACGCGCCCGGACGGAGGTCCATGCGGGAGGAAGGAGATGGCTGGCGAGGAAGGACTCGAACCTTCAATCCCCTGATCCAGAGTCAGGTGCCTTGCCAATTAGGCCACTCGCCAGCGATGCCCAAGGGGCAGCCAGAGTGTACCGCGCGACGAGACCCTCCTCAACCGTGGCGCAGTATTGGAGCAAATGACGGCAGCGGCCAGGCGGGCGGTCTGGCGGCCCCGCCACGGCAGCCGGCTGGCGCGCTCAGGCCTTGTCTTGCCGCCCCTGCGCCTGCAGCTTCGCCCAGGTGTCCCTGAGGGTGAGCGTGCGGTTGAACACGAGCGCCCCGGGCGCCGAGTCCCGGTCGGGGCAGAAGTAGCCGAGACGCTCGAACTGCACGGTCTCGCCGGCGGGCACGTCGGCGAGCGACCGCTCAACCAAGCAGCCCCGCAGCACGGTCTCGGAGTCCGCGTTCAGATCCTCGAAGAGGTCGCGACCGTCGGCCCCGGGGTACGGGTCCGTGAAGAGGTAGTCGTAGAGCCGGACCTCCGCGGGCACGGCGTGCGCGGCCGACAGCCAGTGGAGGGTCGCCTTCGGGCGGCGGCCGTCGGGAGCGCCGCCGCCGCGCGTGTCCGGGTCGTAGGTGCAGCGCAGCTCCACGACCCGGCCGTTCGGGTCTTTGACGACCTCGGTACAGGTGACGAAGTACGCGGACCGCAGCCGCACCTCCCGGCCGGGAGCCAGGCGGAAGAACTTCCGCGGGGGCTCCTCCATGAAGTCGTCGCGCTCGATCCAGAGCTCGCGCGCGAAGGGCACCCGGCGGCTCCCGGCGGACGGGTCCTCCGGGTTGTTGACGACCTCCATCTCCTCGGTCTGCCCCTCGGGGTAGTTCTCGACGACCAGCTTGAGGGGGTCGAGCACGGCGAAACGACGGGACGCGGTGCGGTTGAGGACGTTGCGCACCGCGTGCTCCAGCATGCCTACCTCGACGACGCTGTCGGCCTTGGCGACGCCGACCATCGCGACGAAGTCGCGGATGCCCTCGGCGGGGAAGCCCCGGCGGCGAAGGCCGGACATGGTGGGCATCCTGGGATCGTCCCAGCCGCGCACGTGGCCTTCGTTGACAAGGCGCAGGAGGACGCGCTTCGAGAGCACGGTGTGCGTGAGGTTGAGCCGGGCGAACTCGATCTGGCGCGGTCGCGAGGGCACCGGCAGGTTGTCGATGAGCCAGTCGTAGAGCGGCCGGTGGCCCTCGAACTCCAGGGTGCAGATGGAGTGCGTGACGCCCTCGATCGCGTCGGACTGCCCGTGGGCGAAGTCGTAGGTCGGGTAGACACACCAGGCGTCGCCCGTGCGCGGATGCTCCGCGTGGAGGATGCGGTACAACACGGGGTCGCGCAGGTTGATGTTGGCGGCGGCCATGTCGATGCGGGCGCGCAGCACGCGGGCGCCGTCGGGAAGCTCGCCGGCGCGCATGCGCGTAAAGAGGTCGAGACTCTCTTCCGCCGGCCGGCCCCGCCACGGACTCTCCCGGCCGGGCTCGGTGAACGTGCCGCGGTGCTCGCGGATCTCGTCGGCGCTGAGATCGTCGACGTAGGCCTTGCCGGCCTTGATGAGGTCGGCGGCCCACTCGTAGAGCTGCTCGAAGTAGTCTGACGCGTAGTAGAGGCGCTCGCCCCAGTCGAAGCCCAGCCAGCGCACATCGGCCTCGATGGCGTCGATGTACTCCTGCTCTTCCCTGGTGGGATTGGTGTCGTCGAAGCGCAGGTGGCAGCGGCCGCCGAGCTCCTTGGCGATGCCGAAGTTGAGGCAGATCGACTTGGCGTGGCCGATGTGGAGGTAGCCGTTCGGCTCGGGGGGAAAGCGGGTGACGATGGCTTGGCGCCGGCCCTCGCGCAGGTCGGCGGCGACGATCTCGCGGATGAAGTCGCCGCGCTCGGGCGAGGATGGTGTAGGGGTGCTCACGAGGCCGAAGGATAGCACAGGGCGGCGGCGGGCGACCGGGTCGCGGACTCGGCGCAGGAGGCGCGGCGGGCGAGGAGTCCGCCCGCCGTCACTCAGCAAGCAGCGTGGACACACCGTGGCCGTGTGGCCCGAGCCGTCTACGTTCGCTCGAGGCCGCGCAGGTGCGGCCTGAGGTCCAGCGACCCCCAGCACTTCGCCGCCAGGTCGCTACCCCGAGGCGGGAAGCCCGCGTGCAGCACCTTGCGACCCTTCGCGTTCAGGAACTCAACGGCCGGGATGAAGTCGCGATCGGATGAGACGAGGACGGCCCAGTCGTAGGCATCTTCCCAAGCGAGCTTAATCATGTCGGTGGCGATCGCCACATCGACGCCCTTCTCCTCGGTGAGCGACAGTGGCACCCCACAGTGGCAGCAGGTGCCGACGGGCCGATGACAGCTCTGGCACATGGGCGGGTGCTTCTTGACGCGCTCCTTGAGGACCACAGTGACGCCGGCGACTCTGTCGAGGAACCTCGTTGCCCACTCGCGCAGCCTGACGTCGCCGGCGCCCTTGCCGACAGACAGATAGACGGTGGAGCCTTCGAACTGGAGGTGGGATGCGGCCACGCCGGAGATGAGCGCGGCAACTTCGACGCCGAGCCACCTGGAGAGGGTGCTCCAGTCGGGCCTGAAGCTGCGCCCCAGCACATCGTTGGCGCTGAGCTGGAAGTTCCAGAAGTCGACAAACACGCGGACTCGCTGAGGACGCAGAGTCGGTGCCACCGGCAAGCCCACGGTCACCCCCTGGGTCGACAATCGCTCCAGAACGAACACAGGGAGCCCGAAGGCTCCCTGGCGTTCTAATAACAAGCGTCGACCCAACCGGGTCGCGCGGCGCTCGTGGGTCTGCATTGGTCGGAGTGTACCCGAATCCCTGCGTCAGTCAATCGCTGCCGCGCCTTGGGCTGGTATACATTGGCCGCGGCCCCGCGGGCATCCTCTTCGGCACTTGTCGTGATGAGAGAGCCACGATGGGCACAAGGGGGTCCATAGACAAAAAATGCCGCCGGCCGAGCGCCCTATCGGTCTCCGACCAGTCCTGCGTCTGCGCCGACCAATCGGTTCCGGAAGATGTGCACCCTGAGCTCCTGGTTGCTCGCCTTCAGCCGCTCCGCCTGCGCCGTGGCCTCCCGCGCGTAGGTCTTCTCGTAGCAGCGCGGGCAGGCCCCCGGCGCCTTGTCCGCGACGAGGATCTGCTCGACGGGGAGCTCCTGGCCTCCGCTGTTGCGCCGGGCGAAAACCCGTGCCACTGATAGTGGAACGGTGGATCACGGCCACACCAGCACCGTGACGAAAGCGGTCAGCCGGTGGTCGGTTGCATGAGCCCGGTTTCCCAGGCCCAGGCGGCAATCTCGACGCGGTTGCGCACGCCGAGCTTGTTCTGGATGCTGGCGAGGTGGGTCTTGACCGTGCTGAGGGAGACGAAGAGCTCTCCGGCGATCTCGAGGTTGGTGCGGCCCTTGGCGACGGCCCGCACGACGTCAATCTCCCGCACCGAGAGCGGCACGGCGGGTTGGGCGTCGACCAGCGCCTCGGCGGGCCTGAGGTGTTGAAGGAGACGAAGGGTCACGTGCGGCGAGATCAGAGCGTCGCCGGCGTGCGCAGCCCGAACAGCTTCGACGAGCAGGGGCAGGCCGGCGTCCTTCAGCACGAACCCGACGGCGCCGGCCTGCAGGGCTCCGAAGACGTACTCGTCGATGTCGAAGGTGGTGACGATCACGACTCGAAGCGGGTCGGGCACGCCGGCGCCGGCGAGGGCGCGGGTAACCTCGATGCCGTCGTGGCCCGGCATGCGGATGTCCACCAGACACACATCGGGCCGGAGCTGGCGCGCCAAGCGGATTGCTTCCGTTCCGTCGGCAGCTTCGCCGGCGACGATGATGTCGGGCTGGTTCTCGAGGATGAGGCGAAGCCCGCCGCGGATCATTGCCTGGTCGTCCG
>Ga0194057_10000095_pt1 | contig 41387 bp, 37 predicted proteins | sample SepL4415m_MetaG_FD_155474 | JGI IMG/M metagenome (GOLD analysis project Ga0194057, IMG submission 155474) | Anoxic zone freshwater microbial communities from boreal shield lake in IISD Experimental Lakes Area, Ontario, Canada - Sep2016-L442-15m | ecosystem: Environmental > Aquatic > Freshwater... | reverse complement strand
CGCGTGGTCTGTATCGGAGCGGCGTTCGAGCACGAACGCGTCGACAAGCCGGCCATGGAAGCGCACCCGCACCCGAACCCCGGGCTGAGCGTCGTCGGATTGTTCCGCCGACACCAGATAGTCGAACTCGCGGTCCAGGTGCGGCACCGACAGCATGGGCAAAACCCGGGCGATGGGTTCGTGTTCGGCGGCGTGGCGGCCGGATGTGCTCAACTGCTCCCACCCGCTGCTACTGGGGATCCGGTCGTTGAGGACCCGTGGTTAACGCTTCGTCTTATTAGCCCTGCGGCGCTCAGAAACTTTGAAGACTATCGAGAAAAGCGGCACGTCGCCTCGGAACCGCTTGCAGGAGCGGTAAAGAGTGTGGTGCCGGGGCCAGGACAGTCGCGTCAAGTACCGGAAAATGACGGCGCTGCGTGCCGTCCGCTGAGCGGGGACTTCGGCCGCTAAGTCTGGTTATACTCGCGCGATGTCTGCGCACAGCCAACCCCGAGGTGCAGTTCGGCGGTTATGGCTCCCGATTTTGGCGATACTGGCCTTTGCCGGTCTCGTTGTGGCATCGGTGCTGGGGTTCGAATCCCCCAGTGACTCGCGCGCGCAGGCCGGCGACCCCAATCTCTCTGATGGTATCCGGGTTGACATCCAGGTCGTGAATGTGGTCCCCGATCAGGACCACGCGAATATCCGCATGTCCTTCGAGCCGGTCGGAAATTACAGTGCCGGCCGCCATACCCTCACCAAGCCCGTCCGGGTCACAGTCCATGGCGGGGCTGAGACCTTCGACGAGAAATTCCAGGCCGGGGAACACATTCCGCCCGAGAACATCACCGTCGCCCTGGAGGGCGACATCGGCCAGTACCCATTGGATTCCTACGACGGCACGTTCGAGGTCAGCGTCCGCGATGCCGAGGGCGCCGAGATTCCGTCAGTGTTGCTCGCCGACGCCTCGGTGCACGGCTATTCAGTACGGGTCACCGATCCGTTCAGCGAGGTCGACGCCGGGAATGGCGTGACGCTCATCGTCCAACGCTCGAAAGCCAACCTGGGCTTCAGTTTCTTCATCATGGGGTTGATGTGGGCGCTGACGGTCTTGGCTATCGTGATGGCGGCCGGGGAGATCCGCAGCGACCGGCCGGTCGACACCCCGGTGATCAGTTTCCTCGGCGTGCTGCTCTTCGCCTTCCCGTCTATCCGCAACTCGATGCCCAACGCCCCCTCAGTCGGGGTGCTCAGCGACTTCATCTGCTACCTCTGGTGTGAGATCGCCCTGGGCCTGACCCTGGTGGTCCTGCTGGCCACCGCCGTCCGCCGCAGGCTGGCCGCCGACGCAACGGAACCGGCCGAGTAAACGCGCCCACCCTGGTGATGGGTAAAACCAGCGGCGTCGCATCGCACGTGCGGCACCTGCGTACCGTGTGCCCATGGCCAACGACACACCACCGCCCCCCGACACACCACCGGTTGATGCCATCCTGCAGAAGGTACTGGACGCCGTTCCGTTTCGGCTGACCGTCAGCGACGGCGTCGAAGCCGCCCGACGGGGCTTGCGCGAATTGCCCCGCAGGCCAATGCATCCCGACCTGAGGGTCGAAGACCGCCGCATCGACGGGCCGGCCGGGCCGATCCCGGTGCGGGTCTACTGGCCCGGGACTGACGGCGCGGATGAGGCGCACCCCGTCACGATGTTCTTCCACGGCGGCGGATTCGCCCTCGGCGACCTCGACACCCATGACGCCACGGCCCGCGAACATGCTGTCGGCGCCGGATCCGTCGTCGTGTCGGTCGACTACCGACTGGCCCCCGAGCACCCCTATCCCGCCGCGGTCGAGGACTCCTGGGCCGCCACCTGTTGGGTTGCCGACAACGCCGGGGAGTTCGGCGCGGATTCCTCCCGGTTGGCGGTTGCCGGGGATTCGGCCGGCGGCAACCTGGCGGCTGTCGTGGCGCAACTGGCCCGGGACGCGGCCCGGTCGGGCGACGGACCGGAACTGGCGTTCCAACTGCTGTGGTACCCGTCGACGATGTGGGACACCTCGCTGCCGTCGTTTACCGAGAATGCGAACGCCCCGGTGCTCGACAGCGCCGCCATGGCGGCGTTCACCGATTGGTACGCGGGTCATCTTGACCTGACCGATCCACCGGCCAACCTGGCTCCCGGACGCGCATCGGATCTGTCCGGGCTGGCCCCGGCCTATGTGGCCGTAGCCGGGCATGACCCGCTTCGCGACGACGGTGTGCGGTATGCCGAACTGCTGGCCGACGCCGGGGTCGAGGTCGAATTGCACAATGCGACGACCCTGGTCCACGGGTATCTCGGCTACGCCGGCGTGGTCCCGGCGGCCACCGCGGCAACCGATCGGGGCTTGGCCGCTCTACATGCCGCGTTGCACCGCTGAGCAGGAGTTTGTTGACCAGCCGATCATCACAGGTAACGTTTGGTGTACGGCGAACGACAGCGCACATGGAAACGACAGCTACAACCTGGAGGACCAAGGTCTCATGACATCCGGAAAAACTCGGCTCATCGCCGGCATCGGCAGCCTCATCGGCGGTATCACCCTGGCCGGTCTCGGCACCCCCGCCGCGTTCGCCGCGCCGGACTGCTCCCCGGCGGGAGTGAACAGCGCTGCCGCGGCGGTAAACACACAAGCTCAGGCCTACCTGATGAGCCATCCAGCCGCCAATAAGGTGTTGATGACCGCGAGCCTGCAACCGCGCCCCCAGGCGGAGGCCAACCTGCAGGCCTATGCGGCCTCAAACCCTCAGGAGTACGCCGAGTTCAAGGCGATCCTGACACCGCTCGCCGTGATCCAGAACCAATGCGGTGTAGCTGTGGTTCCGCCGCAGTTCCAGTGGGCGTTCGACCAGTTCGTCAACTAATCCACGGCGTCGACTGGCCCACGGTCTGACCGTATCCGAGCGATGGGTCAGACCGAGTTCTTCAGGTCGTCGACCTTGTCCAACCGCTCCCACGGTAGGTCAAGGTCGCTGCGGCCGAAGTGCCCGTATGCGGCAGTCTGCGCGTAGATGGGCCGGAGCAGATCCAAGTCGCGGACGATCGCACCGGGCCGCAGGTCGAACACCGCGGTGATGGCCTTCTCGATACGGGCCGGGTCGACGGTCTCGCTACCGAACGTCTCGACGAACAGTCCGACCGGAGCCGCCTTGCCGATGGCGTAGGCCACCTGTACCTCGACCCGCTCAGCCAGTCCCGCCGCGACGACGTTCTTCGCCACCCAGCGCATCGCGTACGCCGCCGAGCGATCCACCTTGGAGGGATCCTTGCCGGAGAACGCCCCGCCTCCGTGTCGCGCCCAGCCGCCGTAGGTGTCGACGATGATCTTGCGGCCGGTCAGGCCGGCGTCACCCATTGGACCGCCGACCACGAAGTTGCCGGTCGGGTTGACCAGCAGCCGATAGTCAGACGTGTCCAGAGTCTCGTGGGCGAGATCAGCCAGCACGGTGTTGACGACATGCTGGCGGATATCAGGAGCCAATTCCTGCACCAGATCGATGCCATCGGCATGCTGGGTGGACAACACGACGGTGTCCAGCCGGATCGGGGTATTGCCCGCGTACTGAATGGTGACCTGAGTCTTGCCGTCCGGGCGTAGGTAGCCAACCGTCCCGCTCTTGCGGACCTCAGTCAGACGGCGCGCGAGCCGGTGCGCCAGGGCGATCGGCAGCGGCATCAGTTCCGGGGTATCGCGGATCGCATAACCGAACATCAGACCCTGATCGCCGGCACCCTGGGCATCCAACGGATCCACGGCACCCTCGACGCGGGCTTCGTGAGCGGTGTCCACACCCTGGGCGATATCCGGTGACTGAGCACCAATAGCGACGTTCACACCGCAGGATGCGCCGTCGAAGCCCTTGGTCGAGGAGTCATAGCCGATATCCAGAATGCGATCGCGCACGATCTTCGGAATGTCGACGTAGGCCGACGTGGTCACCTCACCGACAACGTGCACCTGACCGGTGGTCACCAGTGTCTCCACCGCCACACGCGAATGCCTGTCCTGTTCGAGCAGCGCGTCGAGCACCGAGTCACTGATGGCGTCGCAGATCTTGTCGGGGTGTCCCTCGGTCACCGACTCACTGGTGAACAGCCGACCGTTATCGCTCACAGTGTCAATCTCCCTCGGTACTCGGTTGGGCAAAATTTGTTACCGCACAGCCGTGACCCACCGGCGGCGCGTGGAACGTTATCCCCCGCTGGATCCCTCGCTGGATCCCCCGCTGGATCCCCCGCTACCGCGAAGCAACCCGGCGATCGCGTCCACGATACGGCTCGCCATCAGAGTCTTCGAACCATGCTCGAGTGCCGTCTCGGTGCCGTCAGCACCGAGCAGCCAACCGTCATTGCTGTCGACCTCGAACGCGCGGCCGTCACCGACCGCGTTGACCACCAGGAGATCGCAGGCCTTCCGGCGCAGTTTCGCACGGGCGTGAAACAGCACGTCGCCTTGCGCGTCGCCGGTCTCGGCGGCGAACCCGACGATGGCATGCATATGGGGCAGCTGACCTTCGGCGCGGCGGCGAACCGCCTCGGCGAGAACATCGTCGTTGCGTACCAGTTCGACGGTGGGCGCGGCGTCGGCAGCCTTCTTGATCTTGCTGGCGGCGACGTGCGCCGGCCGGTAGTCGGCGACCGCGGCGGCCATCACGAGCACGTGGGCTTCGGGGGCGTGTTTGGACACCGCCTCGTGCATCTGAGCGGCCGACGTGACGTGGCGGACGTGCACGCCGGCGGGATCGGCGAGTCCGGCGGTGTTGCCGGCGATCAGCGTGACGTCGGCGCCACGTTGGGCCGCGACCCGCGCCACCGCGTAGCCCTGTTTGCCGCTGCTGCGGTTGCCGATGAAGCGCACCGGATCCAGCGCCTCGCGGGTTCCACCGGCAGTGACCAGTACCCTCGTGCCACTCAGGTCATGGGGAACCCCGTCGGCGCGGGCAAGTAGCAATTCCGCGAAGGTGACGATCTCGTCGGGCTCAGGCAGCCGACCCGCACCCGAGTCTGCACCGGTGAGTCGACCTGATGCCGGCTCCAGTACGACAGATCCCCGCTGTCGCAGGGTGGCGACGTTGGCAGCAGTTGCGGGATGCTGCCACATCTCGGTGTGCATGGCGGGCGCGAAGAGCACCGGACACCGGGCCGTCAACAGGGTCGCGGTCAACAGATCGTCGGCGCGGCCGGCCGCCGCGCGGGCCAGCAGATCGGCCGTGGCCGGTGCGATCACAACGAGGTCCGCCTGTTGACCCAGACGGACGTGGGGCACCTCGGGTACGTCGGAGAACACTCCGGTGCGTACCCGATGACCGGACAGTGCCTCGAAGGTGGCGGCGCCGACGAAGCGCAGTGCCGATTCGGTGGGGATCACCCGAACGTCGTGACCGCTTTCGCAGAGTTGGCGCACCACCGAGCAAGCCTTGTAGGCCGCGATGCCGCCGGCCACGCCGACGATGATCCGCTTGGGGCTCATGGGCAGACCCGCTCGCGCGGCTACTCGCCTTCGGTGTGTTCGAGGAGGTCGCCGTGGATCTCCCGCAGTGCGATCGACAGCGGCTTCTCCTGCAGGCCCGGCTCGACCAGCGGGCCGACGTACTCCAGAATGCCGTCACCGAGCTGGTTGTAGTAGTCGTTGATCTGGCGTGCTCGTTTAGCCGCGTAGATCACCAGGGCGTACTTGCTCGACACCTTGTCCAGCAATTCATCGATGGGCGGGTTGGTAATGCCCAACGGTGTGTCGTAGGCGGTGGCGGCACCGGGGGCCGGATCGTAATGATCCGAATTGGTTGTCACTGAGCGTTCTCCTTGCGGATAGCAGGGACGTTCCCCTGGGCGGATTGAAGGTCAGATTGAAGGGTGGGGCGTTGGCCGGTGACCACTCACGCCGACTGCGGCGTGTTTCCCACCAGCAAGGTTACCAATTCAGAGCAGGCAGAATCCAATTGGCTGTTCACCACGACCACGTCGAACTCACCCTGGGCGGCCAGTTCGGCTTCCGCGGTGGCCAGTCGGCGCGCCATGATCTCGGGAGTTTCGGTACCGCGGCCGATGAGCCGTTGCTTCAGCGCCTCCCGACTGGGCGGCGCCAAAAACACGGTGATCGCCTCGGGCATGGCCTCCTTGACCGACCTGGCTCCGGCGAGATCGACCTCGATCAACACGGGTCGGCCGAGCGCAGCGGCTTCGATGACGGGCGCCGACGGGGTACCCGACCGATGCAGACCACCGTGAATCTCGGCCCACTCCAAAAATCCGCCGGAGTCGATCAGCGTTTGGAACTGCTCGGCCGAAACGAAGTGGTAGTCGATGCCATCGACTTCACCCGGACGTGGCGCCCGAGTGGTCGCCGACACATTGAAGTGCAGGTTCGGCACCTGCTCTCGCAGGCGACGCACGACTGTCGACTTGCCGACCGCGGAGGGGCCGGACAGCACCAGCACGCGACCATGTGTCACTGGCTGACGGGACGTGTCGCCCCGGCCGTCCGGCCCACCGCCGGAATCCATCGACCTACTTAGGAGAAGTCGAACTTCGCCAGCAGGGCCTTGCGCTGACGATCGCCGAGGCCGCGCAGACGGCGCGTCGGGGCAATCTCCAGCTCGGTCATGATCTCCTGCGCCTTGACCTTGCCCACCTTGGGCAGGGCTTCCAGCAGAGCGGAAACCTTCATCTTGCCGAGGACCTCATTGGTCTCGGCATCCTTGAGCACCTGCTGCAGGTTGGTGCCACCGCGCTTGAGTCGTTCCTTGAGCTCAGCTCGGATACGACGTGCGGCAGCGGCCTTTTCCAGCGCGGCGGCGCGCTGCTCCGGGGTCAACTGGGGAAGGGCCACGGGTTCCTCCGTCTCATCACAATCATTGTTTTGCCTGGGCAAAGTTCTTTGGCCAGCGCCGACGACCGTACCCAGGCTCTCAGACGAAATCTAACCCGCCCCCCTCGTTCGAAGGGCAAACCTGCAGGAAAGGATCGGGATTACCGGGCCGGATCACGCTCCGTGCGGGTGAACCAGCCAGGCCTTAATGGTCCCCAAATAGTGAATACTGAACCGCCAATCTAGCCATCTAGCAGCAGTTTTACGTTCCTCGCCCGGGCCGGGAAAATCCGGCTGGTGATCGTCGGGCTGGTCTCCGGAATCATTTTCACTTAGTTTGAGCACCTCACGGCGTGTCGCGCGTGTCGGCGCCGTCGGTGGCGGCGGGTCGGCGGCAGAAATCACGCCAGATAGGCGACGGCGTCGCGAAGCCGTTCGCCGGCCGCGCGGACTGCTGCCGGGTCCGGTCCGGCCCGCAGAATCTCCCGAGACACCGCGGGCAGCAGTTGACCCGGACGCGCACCACCGAGGCCCGCCAACCCCTCCGGACGCCCACCCTGAGCTCCGACACCGGGCACCAGAACCGGGCCGTGAAGTGTGCTGACGTCGGGCACCACGTCCAGCGTGGCACCGATAACGACGCCCACCGAGCCCCACGATTGACCGGCAGCACGATTGACTTCGCCCGCGGCGTCGACGACCGACTGCGCGACGGTTCGGCCATCGGCGATGGCGCGCTGGATTCCGGCGCCCTCCGGGTTGGATGTGGCGGCCAGAACGAACACCCCGCGGTCGTACTCGGCGGCAACCTCGAGAAGCGGTGCCAGAGAACCGAATCCGAGGTAGGGCGATGCGGTGACGGCATCAGCCGCTAGCGGGCCCTGCCCCACCCAGGCTTGCGCGTAGGCCGCCATGGTCGATCCGATATCGCCACGCTTGGCGTCGGCGAGCACCAGCACGCCGGCCGACTGCAGCGCGGTAGTAGTGCGTTCCAACACTGCGAAACCGGATGAGCCATAAGCCTCGAAGAACGCCACCTGTGGTTTGACGACGGCGAATCCCGCATAGGCCGTCACGCAGATATCGCAGAACCGCGCCAATCCGTCCGCGGTTGCGGGAAGTTCCCAGGCCCGCAACAGTTCCGGGTGCGGGTCGATGCCCACACACAACGATCCGCGGGCGGCTATCGAATTGGCCAGGCGCGCACCGAAACCCGCCACGGGTTCAGCCCCTGCCGAATGAGGCGTGGAGTTCCTGCAGTGAGCGCACACCAATATCGCCGCGGATGGCGGCCTCGATGCCCTGCACCGCGGCCGATGCCCCCTGCACCGTGGTGATACACGGGATGTTCATTGACACCGCGGCCGACCGGATCTCATAACCGTCGATACGCGGTCCGGAATTACCGTAGGGGGTGTTGATCACCATGCCGACCTCGCCGGCGTTGATCGCGTCGATCGCCGTCCACGCCGGCCGACCCTCGCCCGGGGTCTCGAAGTGCTTGCGAACCACATCGCACGGAATACCGTTGCGGCGCAACATCTCCGCCGTGCCCTCGGTGGCAAGCACCCGAAATCCGAGATCGGCAAGCCGTTTGACTGGGAATACCAGCGACCGCTTGTCCCGATTGGCCACCGAGACGAACACGGTTCCTTCGGTCGGCAGCGATCCGTAGGCGGCGGTCTGACTCTTGGCGAACGCGCTGCCGAAATCGCGATCGATCCCCATCACCTCACCGGTGGATTTCATCTCCGGGCCGAGCAGCGAGTCCACTCCCGATCCGTCGGCCCGCCGAAACCGCCGGAACGGCAGCACCGCTTCCTTCACCGCTATCGGCGCGTTCGGATCCGGATGTGATCCGTCGCCGACCGCTACCAGCATGCCCTCCTGTCGAAGTTGAGAGATACTGGCGCCCAGCATGATTCGTGCGCACGCTTTGGCCAACGGTATCGCCGTGGCCTTGGACACGAAGGGCACCGTCCGGCTGGCCCTGGGGTTGGCTTCCAGCACGTAGAGCACATCGTCTTTCAGGGCGTACTGGACATTGAGCAGCCCGACCACCCCGACGCCGTGGGCGATGGCCTCCGTGGCCCGGCGCACCGCCTCGATATCGCTGCGTCCCAGGGTCACCGGCGGTAGCGCACAGGCCGAGTCGCCGGAGTGGATGCCGGCCTCCTCGATATGCTCCATCACCCCGCCGATGTAGACCTCGGTGCCGTCGCAGAGGGCGTCGACGTCGATCTCGATGGCGTCCTCGAGAAATCGGTCGACCAGGACCGGATGATCGGGTGAGAGTTGGGTGGCGCGAGTGATGTAGCCGTGCAGGGTCTGCTCGTCGTAGACGATCTCCATACCTCGCCCGCCCAACACGTACGACGGCCGAACCAGCACCGGATAGCCGATGGCGGCGGCGATCTCGCGGGCCTGTTCGAAGCTTGTCGCGGTGCCGAACTTGGGCGCCGGTAGGCCGGCTTTCACCAGCACCTGCCCGAACCGTCCACGGTCCTCGGCCAGGTCGATCGCCTCGGGCCGGGTGCCCACGATCGGCACTCCGGCGTCGGCAAGTCGCTGGGCCAGGCCGAGTGGGGTCTGCCCACCGAGTTGGACGATCGCGCCCACTACGCCGGGACCGCCTGCACCGGAACGGGATTCGGCGGCGAACACCTCGAGAACGTCCTCGAAGGTCAGCGGTTCGAAATACAACCGGTCGGCGGTGTCGTAGTCGGTCGACACCGTCTCGGGGTTGCAGTTGATCATGACGGTCTCGTAGCCGACCTGGCTCAGCGTGGTCGCGGCGTGCACGCAGCTGTAGTCGAACTCGATGCCCTGCCCGATCCGGTTCGGGCCCGAACCCAGGATGAGCACCTTCGGCAGCTCGGTCTGCGGCGCGACCTCGGTTTCGGCCGACGGGTCAAGTTCATAGCTGGAGTAGTGATACGGAGTCTTGGCCTCGAACTCCGCCGCGCAGGTGTCCACGGTCTTGAACACCGGATGAATGCCGAGGCGGTGCCGTAGCGACCGCACGCCTGTCTCGCCGGCCAGTTCCGGCCGCAGCGCGGCGATCTGGCGATCGGACAGGCCATTGTGCTTGGAGCGTCGAAGGAGGTCGCCGTCCAGTACCGGCGCCTCAAGAAGTTCCGCCCGCAGCGTCACCAGGCCGTTGATCTGTTCGACGAACCACGGGTCGACGGCGGAGGCCTCGGCGACCTGCTCGACGCTCGCACCCTTCCGCAGCGCCAACTCGATGTCGTACAGGCGCCCCTCGGTGGGGGTGCGCAACCGGGCGAGAACATCCCCGACCCCCCCGTCCTCATCGGGCCCGGTCCAGAAGCCGGCGCGGGTGGTCTCCAGGGATCGCATCACCTTCCCGAGAGCCTCAATGAAGTTGCGGCCCATCGACATCGCCTCACCCACCGACTTCATCGTGGTGGTGAGGGTTGGATCGGCGCCGGGGAACTTCTCGAAGGCAAACCGCGGCGCTTTCACCACCACGTAGTCCAGCGTCGGCTCGAAGCAGGCCGGAGTCTCCCCGGTGATGTCGTTGAGGATCTCGTCGAGGGTGTAGCCGATGGCCAGCTTGGCGGCGATCTTGGCGATCGGGAATCCGGTTGCCTTGGACGCCAGCGCGCTCGACCTCGACACCCGTGGGTTCATCTCGATGACGATGAGCCGTCCGTCGGCGGGGTCGACGGCGAACTGGATATTGCAGCCTCCGGTGTCAACGCCGACCTCTCGTAGGATCGCGATGGCCAGATCGCGCATTCTCTGGTACTCGCGGTCGGTCAGCGTCATCGCCGGGGCAACCGTCACCGAGTCACCGGTATGCACACCCATGGGATCGACATTCTCGATCGAGCAGACCACGACGACGTTGTCGTTGCTGTCCCGCATCAGTTCGAGTTCGTATTCCTTCCAGCCGTAGATCGACTCCTCGATCAACACATTCGCCGACGGTGAGGCTGCCAGTCCGTCCCCTGCCATGCGTTCGACGTCCTCAAGCGACTTCGCCATTCCGGAACCGAGTCCACCCATGGTGAATGACGGTCGCACCACGACCGGCAGGCCCAACTCAGCGACCGTCTCACGAACCTCAGCCATGGTGTAACACACTGCGCTGCGCGCAGATTCACCGCCGACCTTGGCGACGATATCCTTGAACTTCTGCCGGTCCTCGCCGCGTTGGATGGCCTCGAAGTCCGCGCCGATCAGTTCCACGTCGTGTCGTTCCAATGCTCCGTTCTCATGCAGTGCCACCGCGGTGTTCAGCGCGGTCTGACCGCCAAGGGTGGCCAGCATGGCGTCGATCGGGTTGCCGCGTGCGGCCTGCTGGACGATCACCTTCTCGACAAACTCTGCAGTGATGGGCTCGACGTAGGTGTGGTCGGCGTACTCCGGATCGGTCATGATCGTCGCCGGGTTGGAGTTCACCAGGGTCACCGTCAGGCCCTCGGCGCGCAACACCCGGCAGGCCTGGGTGCCGGAGTAGTCGAACTCGCAGGCCTGGCCGATCACGATCGGCCCGGATCCGATCACGAGCACGTGGTTGAGATCGGTTCTGCGTGGCATTTAGCGGTCCCCCATTCCAGTGCGAGCGTGCGCATTCGTACATCTGCCACGGCGTGTCGGCGAACCGACACGCACGCTCGCGGCGCCAGGGCGGGTCACTTGCCGCCCGCCATCAGGTCAACGAATTGGTCGAACAGGTAGTTCGCGTCATGCGGGCCGGCGGCGGCTTCGGGATGGTATTGCACCGAAAAGGCCCTACCATCAACGAGTTTCACGCCCTCCACGACGCCATCGTTGGCGCAGGTGTGGCTGACGGTCGCCGGGCCGAAGTCGGTACCGAACACTTCGCCCGCCTCACCTTCCAATGCGAAACCATGGTTCTGTGCGGTGACCGCGACTCGCCCGGAGGCGTGATCGATCACCGGCACGTTGATACCGCGGTGTCCAAACACCATCTTGTAGGTGGGCCGTCCCAGAGCCCGGCCGAGGATCTGGTTGCCGAAACAGATACCGAACAGCGGGATGCCGGCCCCGAGTATCTCGCGGGTGATACCGACGACCCGGTCGGCAGTGGCGGGGTCACCAGGTCCGTTGGACAGAAAGACGCCGTCGGGTGCGAGGTCGGCGATCTGTTCGAAGGTCGCCGACGAGGGCAGCACATGTGTCCGGATTCCACGCTGCGCGAAGTTACGCGGACTGTTGGTTTTGATCCCCAGGTCGAGTGCGACGACGGTGAACCGCTGCGGCCCCTGTGCTTCCACGACGTAGCTGTTCTCGGTGCTGACTTCGCCACAGAGGTCGGCACCGAGCATGGCGGGCTGATCACAGACCCGGCTCAGCAGTTCGGTCTCGTCGGCCAGTGCCGGACCGGAGAACACACCGGCCCGCATCGAACCGCGGGTGCGAAGGTGACGGACCACCGCGCGGGTGTCCACACCGGCGATACCGACGATGTTCTGCCGGCCCAGTTCGTCCTCGAGTGTTCCGGTGGCCCGCCAGTTGGACACCCGCGGTGACGGATCGCGCACGACGTAGCCGGACACCCAGATCTTGTCTCCGCGGCTCTCACCATCCTGCTGATTCCAACCGGTGTTACCGATCTGGGGTGCGGTGGCGATTACGATCTGGCGGTGGTAGCTCGGATCGGTCAGGGTCTCCTGGTAGCCCGACATGCCGGTGGAGAACACCGCTTCGCCGAGGGTCTGACCGATCGCCCCGAATGCGGTACCGGGATAAACCCGACCATCCTCGAGCACCAGCACGGCCTTATGTTGAGTCACGCTGCTCCTGTACTCGTGTCGTGGACCGACGGGGCCTGATGCGTGCCGACCGACGGAGTCTCGGAGTCGTCGAACGACGACACCCATCGCGGGTAGTCATGCCGTTCGTCACCGCGGAAACCGGTGTCGATCTCGGTACCTGACGGCAGCCGCCACCGGATCACCAGGATCGCAGCCGGCTCGTCGGCACCACCCCGGCCGGGAATCACCTTGCCCGCCAATGCCTTCTCTGTGCGTACTGCGGTAACCGATGCCGCCGGAATCCAGATCGGGCTCGACCCGGAGCGTTCCAGCAGGATGCCGTCCGGGTACCGGGAAAGCACGGCTTTCGCCCGGTACCCGAGATCGCCGACGGCCACCCGGTCAAGCCAATGCGATGTGAACGTGCTGCCGACATACAAACCGCGCCTGGGCGCGATCACGGCTGGGTGCAGCAATTCCGGCACCGGCGGCAACACACCGATCTGCTCGGCCTGCCGACGTGCACGGTTCTTCCATCCGACCAGCATCCGCCGGGTGATGATGCCGATTGCGATCACCACGACGATCCCGAAAATGTAGGTCCCGACCGCGGTGGGTGTGTTCACAGCGTCACCTCGCCGTTACGGGCGGTGATCCGGCCGCGCAGCAGTGTCGCGGTGACCGTGGCCGGCAGCGTCATATCCTCGAACGGCGTGTTCGCTGATCGACTGGCCAGCGTTGCGCCGAGGACGGTCCAGGACGCACCCGGATCGACCACCGTGAGATTGGCCGGCTCGCCGACCTCCAGTGGACGGCCCTGATCGTCCAGACCGACGATGCGGGCCGGGTTTTCGCTCATCACCCTCGCCACCCCCCGCCAGTCGAGCAGTCCGGGCTCCACCATGGTCGACACCACCACCGAAAGCGCGGTCTGTAACCCGAGCATGCCCGGGCGTGCGACGTCGAACTCGCAGCGCTTCTCGTGTTCGGCGTGCGGAGCGTGGTCGGTGGCCACGCAGTCGATGACGCCGTCGGCGAGTGCCCGGCGCAACGCCTGCGCATCGGCCTCCTCGCGCAGCGGCGGATTGACCCGGTTTACCCCGTCATATCCGGCTAACCGGCTGTCGTCGAGTATCAAATGGTGTGGTGTCACCTCTGCGGTGATCGAAATCCCCTGCTGCTTAGCCCATTTCAGGATTTCGACCGTCCCGGCGGTGGAGGCATGGCAGATGTGGACTCTCGCACCGGCATCCCTGGCGAGCAGCGCATCGCGCGCAACGATCGACTCCTCGGCCGCACGCGGCCAACCCGCCAGGCCCAGCCGCGCGGCGTTGGGACCTTCGTGCGCGACCGCACCGGCGGTGAGTCGCGGTTCCTCGGCATGCTGGGCAATCAGGACCCCCAGGCCTGCGGCGTATTCCAGCGCACGCCGCATCACCAGGGGGTCGGCCACACATACCCCGTCGTCTGAGAACAACCGCACCTGCGCGATACCGGCGGCCATCAGGCCCATCTCAGTGAGTTGGCGGCCCTGCAGGCCCACCGTCACCGCGCCGACGGGATGCACGTCGACCAGACCGACCTGCTGGCCGCGCTGCCAGACGTGGTCGGTGACCACCGTGCTGTCGGCGACCGGATCGGTGTTGGCCATCGCGAATACCGCGGTGTAGCCACCGAGAGCCGCTGCCGCCGAACCGGTCTCGATATCCTCGGCATACTCCCGGCCGGGTTCGCGAAGGTGCGTGTGCAGGTCCACCAGGCCCGGCAGCAGTACCTGGCCGGTCGCGTCGATCACCTCGGCGTCGCCACCGGCAGCCAGTGTGGCGCCGATCTCGGCGATCTGGCCGTCCGCCACCAGAACGTCGACAGGATCACCCTCCCCGTACAGCCGGACGCCCTTGATCAGAACCGGCTTCGGTATCGACGTCGTCATACACTCACCGCCTCGTCCGTGCCGACCAGCAGATGAAACAACACCGCCATCCGGACATGAACTCCATTGGAAACCTGTTGCAGCACAGCGGATTGCGGTGAATCCGCGACCGAGAATGCGATCTCCATGCCGCGCAGCATCGGACCCGGGTGCAGCACTACCGCGTGGTCGGCAAGCATGGCCTGCCGTTTTTCGGAAAGCCCGTACAGCACCGAATACTCACGCGCCGAGGGAAAGAACCCACCGTTCATCCGCTCGGCCTGGACTCGCAGCATCAATACCGCGTCGGCGGCGGGCAGTTCGGCGTCCAGATCATGCGAGACCGTCACCTCACCCCACTGCGCCACCCCGACCGGTAACAGCGTGGGCGGCGCGACCAGCACCACCTCGGCGCCCAAGGTATGCAGCAGTGCGACGTTGGAACGCGCCACGCGGCTGTGCAGAATATCGCCGACGATCACCACCCGACGGCCCTCGATATCACCGAGGCGTTGCCGGATCGTGAGGGCATCGAGCAGTGCCTGGGTCGGGTGCTCATGGGTGCCGTCGCCGGCGTTGATCACCGACGGACCGCCGACGACACCGTCGCCCGCGTCCTCGGCAGTCCACTGCGCCAACTGCTCGGCCGCGCCCGACGCCGGATGCCTGATGATCAGGGCGTCGGCGCCGGCGGCCCGCAGGGTCAGAGCGGTGTCGCGCAGCGACTCCCCCTTGGCTGCCGAGGATCCCGAAGCGCTGACATTGATCACATCGGCACTCATCCACTTGCCCGCCACCTCGAACGACACCCGGGTTCGAGTGGAATTCTCATAGAACATCGTGATGATGGTGCGGCCGCGCAGGGTGGGAAGCTTCTTCACCTCGCGGCCCACCAGTGCCTGCCGGAAGCGGTCGGCGTCGTCCAGGATCGCCGTCGCCTCATCGCGAGTCAGGTCGGCGGCGGACAGCAGATGCCTGGTCGTCATCTGGCAGGACCTCCCTCCGGCGCGATCCAGATCCCCTCGACACCGTCGTCCTCGACCAGTCGCACCTTGACGTTCTCTGTGCGCGAGGTGGGCACGTTCTTGCCGACGTAGTCCGCCCGCAGCGGCAATTCACGGTGGCCGCGGTCGACGAGCACCGCCAACTGGACCGCTGTCGGCCTGCCGATATCGCGCAGTGCGTCCAGCGCCGAGCGGACCGAGCGCCCGGTGTAGAGCACATCGTCGACGAGGATCACCAGACAGCCATCGATGCCCCCAGCGGGTATCGAGGTCTTCTCCAGCGCGCGGGGCGGCTTGAAGTCGAGATCGTCCCGGTACAGCGTGATGTCGAGTCCGCCGTGGGCGACGGTGACTCCGCTGAACTCGTTGATCTTCTCGGCGAGCCGATTCGCCAGCGTGACCCCGCGGGTCGGGATTCCGAGCAGGACGACACGTGGCGCTTCAGCACCGTCCAGGGCGGTTTTCTCAATGATCTGGTGGGCGATGCGGGAAACGGTTCTACCGACGTCCGCATCGGAGGAGAGTTCACGGTCGGTGGCGCCCAAGAGCTACCCAGACCTCCTTCTCCGCCTCTCGGGACGGATCGTTAAAGGATGTCGATTGCAGGCGAATCGTAGCACTCGGATCTACCGTTGCGGTCTTCAGTAGACTTCCCACGGTGAATCTCGCGGATAACCGGACGGCCGTGGGCGCGGCGGTCGACGCCGGCCTGCTGTCCGGCGCGGTCACGTGCGTGTGGCATCGCGGAAATGTGGTTCAGGTCAACGAAATCGGTCACCGCGATGCCGAGGCCGGCCTGCCGATGCAGCGGGACACGATCTTCCGGATCGCCTCCATGACCAAACCGGTCACGGTCGCCGCGGCGATGGCGCTTGCTGAAGAGGGCAAGCTCGCGCTGACGGATCCGGTCAGCCGGTGGTTGCCCGAACTGGCCGACATGCGGGTTCTCGTCGATCCGACCGGACCGCTGGACGACACCGTGGCGGCCCGACGGCCGATCACCGTCGAGGACCTGATGACCCACCGCTCCGGGCTGGCCTACTCGTTCTCGGTGGGAGGTCCGATCAGCCGCGCCTACGGCCAGGTGTCGCTCCGGCAGGATCAGGATCACTGGCTGGCGGAGGTGGCGGGGCTGCCACTGATACATCAGCCCGGCGAGCGGCTGACCTACAGCCACGGCACCGAGGTGCTTGGCATCGCCCTGTCGCGTATCGCGGGTAAGCCGCTGCACACAGTGCTGAGCGAACGGATCCTCGAACCGCTCGGCATGACCGATACCGGCTTCTTCATCTCGGCGGACAAACGCGGACGTGCCGCAACCATGTACCGACTCGACGACGCGGGCATACTGCAGCACGACATGATGGGTCCGATTCCGGTCAAGGAACCGAGGTTCTGTCAGGGCGGCGCCGGTCTGGTGTCCACGGCCGACGACTATCTGCGATTCGCGCGGATGCTGCTGGGCGGCGGCACGGTCGACGGGGTACGCGTGCTGTCCGAGGACTCGGTGGCGTCGATGCGCACCGACCGGCTCACCGAGGAGCAGAAAGATCAGCCGTTTCTGGGTGCGCCGTTCTGGGTGGGCCGGGGCTTCGGACTCAACCTCTCCGTAGTCACCGATCCGGCGCGCTCAGCTCAGTTGTTCGGTGCCGGCGGACTCGGCGCGTTCAGTTGGCCGGGTGCCTACGGAACCTGGTGGCAAGCAGATCCGGCCAACGATCTGATTCTGATCTACCTGATTCAGAACTATCCCGACCTCAACGTGGCAGCGGCGGCCGCCGTCGCGGGAAACACCGCGCTGGCGAAACTGCAGTCGGCTCAACCGAAATTCGTCCGGCGCACTTACCAATCGCTGGGGTTGTAAGCCTCAGGCGTCGGGCGCGGCACCGCGAACCGCGGCTGCCGCGGCGCGGATCTGGGGTGTCAGCAACATCAGCTGACCGAGTACCCCGTTGACGAAACCGGGTGATTCGTCGGTGGAGAGTTCCTTCGCGAGTTGGACGGCCTCGTCCACGGCGACCGGTTCGGGGACGTCGTCGGCGTAGAGCAGTTCCCACACCGCGACGCGCATGATGGCGCGGTCGACGGCCGGTAGGCGCTCCAGGGTCCACCCGTGCAGGTGTGAGGTGATCAATTCGTCGATATGTGCGGCGTGTTCGGTGACGCCGCGAGCGACGGTCGCGGTGTACGGATTCAGCGCTGAGACATCGTGGTTGGAACCGGCCAGCGAGGTGCGTGAATCGACCACTTCGGCTGCGGACAGTCCGCGGGCCTCGCCCTCGAACAGCAGATCGACCGCACGTTTGCGCGCCTGATGGCGGCCCTTGTCGGGCTTGCGCTCAGCCATCGCTAGGCATTCACACGCCCCAAGTAGTTGCCGTCGCGCGAATCAACCTTGAGTTTGTCGCCGGTGTTGATGAACAACGGAACCTGGATCTCCGCGCCGGTTTCCAGCGTCGCCGGCTTGGTTCCGGCACTGGAGCGGTCGCCCTGAAGTCCAGGCTCGGTGCTGGCGACCACGAGTTCGACGGTCGTGGGCAATTCGATGTAGAGCGGTGCGCCCTCGTTGAACGCGATCTGCACCGGCATGCTCTCCAACAGGAAGTTGGCGGCGTCGCCGACGAGCGACTCCGGCAGCGAATGCTGTTCGTAGTCCTGGCTGTCCATGAAGACGAAGTCGTTTCCGTCACGGTAGAGATAGGTGGTGTCGCGCCGGTCCACGGTTGCGGTCTCCACCTTGACTCCGGCGTTGTAGGTCTTGTCGACGACCTTCCCGGACAGCACGTTCTTCAGCTTGGTCCGGACGAAGGCCGGTCCCTTACCTGGCTTGACGTGCTGGAACTCGATGATGGTCCAGAGTTGGCCGTCGATGTTCAGCACAACGCCGTTCTTGAAGTCGGCAGTGGATGCCACGGTGGGTCATTCTCCTTCGTTCTGCGGGCCGCCTAGAGGATGGCCAGGTCCTTCGGGAACCGGGTCAGTAACTCAGGTCCCCGCTCGCCGACGGCCAGAGTGTCCTCGATGCGGACACCGCCTCGGTCGGGCAGGTAAACACCGGGTTCCACGGTCACCACGGAGCCAGCCCGTAGTGTACCGGCGGCCGCGGAGTTGATTCCCGGGGCTTCATGGATCTGCAAGCCGACGCCGTGTCCGAGTCCATGGCCGAAGTGCTCCCCGTAGCCCGCGTCGACGATCACCTGTCGGGCCGCGTCGTCGACATCGCACAACCCGACACCCACCTCCAGCGCCTCCCGGCCCGCCTGCTGCGCGGTCAGCACCACGCCGTAGATCTCGCGCTGCCAGTCCGCCGCCTGCCCGAGGACGAAAGTGCGCGTCATATCGGAGTGGTAGCCCCCGAGCAGGGCTCCGAAGTCGATCTTGACGAAGTCACCCCGGCCCAGCACGGCCTCGGTGGGACGATGGTGCGGCACCGCTGAATTGGCGCCGGCGGCCACGATGGTCTCGAAGGCGCGCCCGTCGGCGCCGTGGTCGACCATCAGTGACTCCAACTCCCGGGCCACCGCACGTTCGGTGCGTCCGGGTCGCAGGCCACCGTTGCCGACCAGATCCGCCAGGGCCGCGTCGGCCGCCGCGCAGGCCGCACGCAACAGGGCGATCTCACCGGCATCCTTGGTCTCCCGCAATGCTTCGACAACGCCCGATACACGCACCAGTTCCGCCCCGCCATGCCCCTGCCGCGCATCGGAGAGCGCCCCGGAGAGCGCATCGAACCCGTCGACGGTGACGACGTGGCTTTCGAATCCGATTCGGCGAGCACCCGACGATGCAGCCCTGGCCACCAGGTGACGGCCACAGGCCCGCTCAATCACCGTTTCGAGGTCCGGTGCCTGGCGCAGCGCCTGAGTCCGATAGCGCGAGTCGGTGACCAGCACCGGCTCGGTCCCGGTAGCGGTATCCGCGGCGAACACCAGCAACGCCGCGTTGGAGCCGGTGAATCCGGACAGATAGCGAACATTGATCAGGTCGCTGACCAGCAGCGCATCCAGGCCGACGGCCGCCAGCCGGGCCGCCAGCCGGGCCCGACGTTGGGAATGTGTCACGGTCGATGACGGTACTCGCTAGGCTGCGTAACCATGACTACGTGGTTACCGCGCGGACTGGTGTTCGCGATCGGAATGGTGGTGCTCCGCCTGGTGCAGGGAACGTTGATCAACACCTACCCCACCAAGGCCGGCTTGATCAGCCTGGCACTGGTTGTGATCTTCGGCATCGCGGCATTCGTGTGGGCGCTGCTGGACGGTATGTCCGACGCGCGGGCCAACCCGGATCCGGACCGCCGTCGCGACCTGGCGATGCGCTGGTTGTTAGCCGGCCTGTTCGCCGGCTTCGTCAGCGGCCTCGTCGTCTTCCTCATCTCGCTGGTCTACCACGCCATTTACGCCGAGGGCATCGTGCCGGAACTGTCGGTGTTCGCGGCGTTCACGACGCTACTGGTGTTCCTGCCCGCGATGCTGGCAGTGGCGGTTGGTCGACGGCTCGTCGACCGCGCGCGGCCCCCGCAGGAGCGCCGACGCGTCACCGACGGTGTCGAGGCCGACGTGTTCGACGCGGTGCGCGACGATGATCCGAGGACCGGCCCCATCACGCCGGTCGCGGGCGCGTCAGCCGGTGTCGCAGCGGTTGATTATCCGGAGACCTACACCTCATCGGTCGCTCTCGCCGAACGCGAGGCCACCGACGATGCCACCGAGCAGATCGTCGGGCAGATTCACGACGAGACCGTGCAGATCGAATCCGAGATCGACCGGATTCAGTCCGAGGACGACACCAGGTACTGAAACGGCCCGCTCTGGTGGCGCCGCGGTGCGCGCCTAGGTCAAGCGTTGGTAGTAGGACACCGTTCGAGGCGCGACCTCACTGCCGCCGAACCACCCCGTCACGCGGGCGCTGGTCCAGAAATTGGGCTTGAGTGCTACGGGGGTGGCCTTGTGCACCGTGATGTCGCCGTAGGACACCGAAATTCCGGTGTAATCGACTGTGTAGCTGAACATCTGATCCGCGGGCACAGTGATGATTTGATCGTCGTTGGGAAAAACGTAGGCGAAGTCGACGTTGAAAAACGGCCCGATCTCGTACATTCCGTTCTGTAGGTTGTAGCGCCAGACGACCATGCTGGAGTTGCGGTCGGGTCGCCACGGCGTAAACGTGATGCCCGCGAGTTTGTTCCAGTCGTACTGATCCTCGTCTTTGAGGTCGTAGGCCGAATCGGCGGTGAACGTGGCCTCGCCAGATTCCTTGGTGACCCACAGTGCCCACCGATTCGGTATTACGAAGTGGGTGCCCTTGTAGATGGTGATGAGCCGTCCGCGGCTGTCCCACCGCGGATGCGGCTTCGGTGTTGCGGCAACCGATCCCGTAGGTGCCGCAACGGCAACCACGGGCGCAACCGCCGCGGTTCGAACCGACCGGCGATCAGCACGGACGGATGCGGCGGGCGCAACCGGCACCGGAACCTGGAGTGCGGCGGCGGCCCGCAGTTGCGGTTTCCGATGGACCGAATCCGCTCGCGGACCGCGGCTGTCATGAGCCGAACCATCGGCGGACGTTCCAGGGCGGCCTGGGGCGGCCGACGCCGGATCAGCAAGTGCGACGGACACCGCCGCCGCGATGCCGAAGGCGACCGCGAGACCACCCACGCCGCGCGTGACAGTGTTCATACCACCCACGCTGCGCGTGACAGTGTCCATAGGGTCCATATGCGTCGCGCCTAGCGGTCGGCCAGGTATCGCAACGCAAGCAGGTAACCCTGCACGCCCAGGCCGACAATCACTCCGGTGGCAATCGCGCTTAAATAGGAGTGGTGGCGAAAGTCTTCGCGCGCATGCACATTCGAGATATGCACCTCGATGAGCGGGGCGCGCAGTTCGGAGCAGGCGTCGCGCAGCGCAATCGAGGTGTGCGTGAGCGCGCCGGCGTTCAGGATGACCGGATCCTCGGCATCGACAGCGGCGTGCAACCAGTTCAGTAACTCCGCCTCGCTGTCACTCTGACGGACCACGACGGTCAGTCCAAGTTCAGCGGCCTCAGCGTCGATCATCGCCACCAGTTCGTCATAGGTCGTCGTGCCGTACACCTGCGGCTCGCGCTGACCGAGCCGGCCCAGGTTCGGCCCGTTGAGCACCAGAACCGTTGTCACTGCTGTGTCTCCTCCTCGCCCGAACGGGCAACGTCGGCATAGGCGGCGGCCAACAGGGCCGGATCCGGCCCCTCGAGTCTGCCCGGTTTGGCCAGACCGTCGAGTACCACGAAGCGCAATACTCCCGAGCGGGTCTTCTTGTCCCCCGCCATATAACCGAGGAGTTCAGGCAGGGCGTCGGCGTCATAGCTCACCGGCAGGCCCAGCGCCATCAGCACATCGCGATGGCGCTGTACGGTCGCGGCGTCCAATCGCCCTGCCAGCCGGGCCAGTTCGGCCGCGAACACCAGACCGACGGACACCGCGGCACCGTGACGCCACCGGTAGCGTTCCCGGCGTTCGATGGCGTGGGCCAGCGTGTGTCCGTAGTTGAGGATCTCCCGCAGCGCCGACTCCTTCTCGTCAGCGGCCACCACCGTGGCCTTGACCGCGATCGCGCGCCGGATCAGTTCGGGAAGGACCGAACCGGAGGGGTCGATGGCCGCCTGCGGATCGGCCTCGATCAGATCCAGGATCACCGGATCGGCGATGAAACCGGCCTTGACCACTTCAGCCATTCCCGCCACCAACTCGTTGGGCGGCAGCGTCTCCAGCATCGCCAAATCGACGATGACGGCGGCGGGCTGATGAAACGCCCCGACGAGATTCTTACCGGCGTCGGTGTTGATACCGGTCTTACCGCCGATGGCGGCATCGACCATGGCCAGCAGCGTCGTCGGAACATGCACGATATCGACACCCCGCAGCCAGGTCGCTGCAGCGAAACCCGAAACATCGGTGGCGGCGCCACCACCGAGGCTGACGATCGCGTCGGTGCGGCCGATTCCGATCCGGCCCAGCACCTCCCAGAGGAAAGCCACCACCTGCAGATCCTTACCGGCCTCGGCATCGGGGAGCTCGATACGGTGGGCTTCAATCCCCTTGTCGACCAAATGATTTCGGATTGCTTCGGCGGTCTGGGTCAGAACCGGCTGATGCAGTATCGCAACCTTGTGCCGGGAACCGAGCAACTCGCTCAACTCGCCGAGTAGTCCGGTGCCGACGATCACCGGATACGGCGGGTCGACGGCGACTTCGATGGTGACCGGCGCAGTGTGCGACGCCGCCGTCTCAGTGGGGCTCATTTGCGGACACCGGCGCGTCGGGCCGCCAACGTTGCGGGCGTGACCGGTGTGACCGGTTCCGCCGCGCTGGCGACTGCATCGATTGCCGGCGGAACTGCACCGGTGGCCGACGGTCGTCGCCAGGGCGGCCGCCTGCGCCGCGGCGGCTCCGGATTCTCAAGGCGGCCAACGATATAGCGGACGACAGCGCCCGGATTACGTCTATTGGTGTTGATCCGAATCGTCGCGGCCCGGCGGTACAGCGGGACCCGATCGTTGACCAGTTCACGGTATTTCTCGGCGCGGTCCGGCCCGGCCAGCAGTGGGCGCACGGTGCTGCCACTGGTCCGGCGAATCCCTTCGGCAGCACTGATCTCCAGGTAGACCACCGTCTGACCGACCAGTGCATCGCGCACCCCGGGGGTGGTCAACGCGCCGCCGCCCAACGAGAGGATCCCGTCATGGCTTTCCAATGCCTCACGGATGACCTGCTCCTCGATTCGACGAAATCCGGATTCGCCATCACCGCTGAAAATCTCGGCAATCGTGCGGCCGGTTCGCTGCTCGATAGCGGCATCGGTGTCGATCAGCCCGCACCCGATGGCCTTGGCCAGCCGCCGGCCGATAGTGGACTTACCCGAGCCGGGCAGCCCGATCAGGACGGCTTTCGGTGCCATCTCCGCTACCCCGACAACCGTACCGAGTCTGCATCAGCGACCGCCTGACGCTCGCTCAGCGCGCGCAGGTAGCCGTCGATATTGCGGCGGGTCTCGGTCAGCGAGTCGCCGCCGAACTTCTCCAGCGCTGCCCGGGCGATTACCAGGGCGACCATGGTCTCGACCACCACACCGGCGGCCGGGACCGCGCACACATCGGAGCGTTGGTGGATGGCCACGGCCTGCTCACCGGTGGACAAATCGACGGTGGCGAGCGCTCGGGGCACGGTGGAGATCGGCTTCATCGCGGCGCGGACCCGCAGGGCCTGGCCGTTGGTCATACCGCCTTCCAGTCCGCCGGCCCGGTTGGTGGACCGCATCACCCCGTCCGGTCCGGGGTACATCTCGTCGTGGGCACCGCTGCCGCGCCGGCGCGCAGTGGCGAAGCCGTCGCCGATCTCCACACCCTTGATGGCCTGGATACCCATCACGGCTGCGGCGAGTTGGCTGTCAAGTTTGTTCTCGCCGCTGGTGAACGACCCGAGCCCGATCGGCAGGCCGTGCACGACGACCTCCACCACCCCGCCGAGGGTGTCGCCGTCGCGTTTGGCGGCCTCGATCTCGGCGATCATGGCTTTCTCGGCGTCGGCGTCGAACGCCCGAACCGGGCTATCGTCAATGCGCGGCAGGTCGGCGATGGTCGGCGGCGGACCGTCGTAGGGCACCGACGCGCCGATCGACACCACGTGCGACACCACGTCGACGCCGAGTGCCTGGCGCAGGAACGCCCTGGCGATGGTTCCGGCCGCGACGCGCGCGGCGGTCTCCCGGGCGCTGGCACGTTCGAGTACCGGCCGGGCGTCATCGAATCCGTACTTGAGCATGCCGGCGTAATCGGCGTGACCGGGGCGCGGCCGGGTCAGCGGGGCGTTGCGTGCACTTTCGGAGTCCAGGGCGTCGGCCTCAACCGGGTCGGCGGCCATCACGGTCTCCCACTTCGGCCACTCGGAGTTGCCGATCTCGATCGCGATCGGCCCGCCCAGGGTGCTGCCATGCCGGATGCCGGCCAACACGGTGACCTCGTCCTGCTCGAACTTCATTCGGGCACCACGGCCATAGCCGAGCCGGCGGCGGGCCAACTCGCCGCCGATATCGGCCGAGGTGACCTGCACCCCGGCAACCATGCCCTCGACCACCGCCACCAAGGCGCGGCCGTGAGATTCACCAGCGGTGGTCCATCGCAACACGCGATCATCTTCCCACGGCGGCAACGCGGTGCCCAAAATGACGGACTGAGACGGGGCGCGCCGCATAACGCCGGGGTACCGCGCTAACTTCAGAACACCGCCAGCGCGGCGGACACCAGGCTCGCGACACACATCGACGGCCCGTGCGGCAGGGGGGCACGACGGCGGCGCACCATCGCGATCACGCCGAGGATCGCAGTCAGCATGGGTGCCGCGAGCGCGGCCAGCGTCCACACCGCAGGCCCGAATGCCCCCGTCAACGCACCCAGGGCCAGCGCAAGTTTGACGTCACCGGCACCCATGCCCGACGGGTATGCCAGGTGCACCACCAGGTAGAGCCCGCCCAGGGCCAGGCCTCCCACCAGCGCGGGCGTTCCCCGGCCTGCGGCTGCGGCGCCGGCCAGGACCACCGCCGCGCCGGTCAGGGTCAGCGCATTGGGCAGTCGGCGGACACGAATGTCGACGAGTGTCAGTGCCGCCGCCCACGCGACCACAATTGCGCATCCCAGTACCCCGGCGCCGCCCATGCCCGGGCACGCTAGCCCAGTGCCGCCGCCATCTGCTGTCGCGGCGCAGGCAGGCCTGTGAATTGTTCAACCTGACTGAAGGCCTGGTGCAGCAGCATCTGCAGTCCGCTGATCACCTCGCCGCCGGCGTCGGCGACCGCCCGCGCCAGAGGTGTGGGCCACGGGTCGTAGATCGCGTCAAGCAACACTGGGACCGACGCGAGGCGGTCCGCGTAGCCGGCCGCGGCGACAGCCGGGATCGTGCTCACCAGGATGTCGACGTCGGCGATGGCGGCGCGCAGATCCGCGGCACCGAGGTCACCGAATGTCGTCGCCACCCCCAGGGCTGATCCCACGTCCAGTGCGCCGGCGGCTTTCTCACGACTTCGTGCCAGCACCGTGATCTCGGTGACCCCGAGTTCGGCCAGTCCGGCGATCGCGGCCGGTGCGGTGCCACCGGAACCGACGACGACTGCGCGGCGGAGATCGTCTCGGTGCGCCAGCGCGCCCGCGACACCATCGACATCGGTGTTATCGGCGCGCCAGCCCGCACCGGTATGCACCAGGGTGTTGGCCGAGCCGAGAAGTTCCGCGCGCCCGGTTCGCTCGTCGGCGAAGCGCAACGCGGCGAACTTGCCGGGCATGGTCACCGACACACCCACCCACTCCGGGCCGAAAGCGCCCACGACAGAGGCTAATTCGTCAGCCGTGCACTCGATGCGGTCATAAGTCCAGCCGTCGAGACCAAGCGCGCGGTAGGCCGCCAGGTGCAACTGCGGTGAACGCGAGTGCGCGACTGGCGAACCGAGGATGGCAGCCTTGCGGGGGTTCATCGCGCGCGTTCATCGCCCGATTCTAATTGGGCTCTTCACTTCGTTCATCGCCCGGAATTAAGAATGCCGCTGCTCTGCGCCTGCTCGATATTGCTCAGGTGCTCCTGATAGTCACTGGTGAACAGGGTGGTGCCGTCCTGGTCGACGGTCACGAAGTACAGCCAGTTTCCCTCATCGGGGCGTTCTGCCGCGGCCAACGCATCATCACCGGGTGAACAGATCGGCGTCGCGGGCAGACCGGCCTTGGCGTAGGTGTTCCACGGGGTCTCGGTCTTGCGGTCGGTATCGGTGGTGGCGACTTCCTGCAGAACCAGTGGATAGTTCACCGTGGAGTCGAACTCAAGCCGGTCGTACTCGCTGTTGAGCCGGTTGTAAATGACCCTGGCCACCTTGGCGAAGTCAGCGGGTTTAGCCTCCTTCTGCACCAGCGACGCGACAATCAAGACTTCGTAGGGCGACATGTTCATCGCCTTCGCGGTGTCGAGAAGTCCGCCTTCGACATAGTGCTCACCGCTCTGGGCGACCAGCTTGGCGAGAATCTCCTTGGCCGAGGCCGACGGATCGATGTTCCACGTCCCGGGGGCGATCAGGCCCTCGAGGCGGCGGTGGCCGTTGCCCATCAGCCCGGCCCCCTTGACCGCCCAATCCGGCACATTCAGCGACGACAGCGGGCCCTCTCCCGCGGCCGCCTTGAGGTCCTTCGCGGATACGCACTTCTCGGTGCCGTTGAGCTCAACGCAACTGGCGTCGGAGATCAGGGCGAAAATGCCCTCGGTGACCGCACCGGTGCTGACCGCTTCGATATCGTCGAGTTGGCGTCCTTCCGGGATGACCAGCTTGCCCACCCGGGATTTTGGATCAGTCAGCTTCACGACCGCCGTCGCCGCCGGGATCTCCGTGCGCAGCTGGTAGTAACCCGGCTGAATCGCTGCCAACTCTGCGTTGCCGGAGGCCGCCGAGATGAACGGGCCGATATCGGCGATGACGCCTTTATCCACCAGGTTCTGGGCGATCAGCGATCCCGAATCGCCGGGTTGGACCTGGATCACGATGTCTTCGGCGCCATCACCGGTGAAGTCGGCGGGAGCCTTGGGTCCCCCGAAAAGCTTGGGGCCGAGCAGAACTGCGCCCAGCACGACGGCAAGGAGCAGCCCCACCAGTACCAGCAGCCTGCCGCGGCCGCGACCGGTCTCCTCGGCTCGCAGATCCGACCGGGTCCGGCGCGGCTCGCCGACAGCCTCGGGCTGGGCGCGATCCGGCTGGGCGCGATCGGGCTCGTGGCCTTCGTCTTCAAGCATCGTCACTCTCTTACCGGTCGGTGCCGCATTGCGGCTTAACAGGTCGGTGCCGCATTGCGGCGTTGGTCGAGCCAACCTTGCAAAATCTCCACGGCGGCAGCCTGGTCGATCATCCCCCGCTGATTTTTTGCCCGTACCCCTGCCTCCCGCAGTGATCGCGCTGCGCTGACGGTAGTCAACCGCTCATCGGCCAGTCGCACCGGGACCGCTGCGATCCTCTCGGCGATGGCCTCGGCGACGTCGATGGCGTCACGCGCCGACGAACCGGCGCGGTCTGCGAGCGTCCGGGGCAGCCCGACCACCACCTCGACGATCTCGAACTCGTCAATCAACGACGCGATCCGCCGAAGGTGCGCGCCGCGGGAGTCCCTGCGCACGGTCTCCACCGGTGTCGCCAAAATGCCGTCCGGGTCGCTGACCGCCACCCCAATGCGGACGGTGCCCACATCGATGCCGAGCCGACGGCCCCGTCCCGGGTCGTCGGCGCCCGGCCGGTCCGGCATGCGGTTGTGTTCGGACATCAGCCGGCCTCAGTTCCGCGCTACCTCGGCGCGGACCCAAGCCAGTGCGGCGTCGATACCCCCCGGATCGCTGCCCGAACCCTGGGCCAGGTCGGCCTTGCCGCCGCCGCGGCCGCCCACCGCCTCAGCGATTCCCCGGACGAGGTCACCGGCCCGCAGGCCCGCGTCCACTGCGGCGTCGTTGGCGGCCACCACGAAGGGCACGGCGATACCTCGCTGATCGTCTTTGTGATCGTCGCGGACCTCGGCAACCTCTGAGATCAGCACCACCACGGCAGGGTCGGAGCCCAGGCGGCCTCGGATGTCGCCGACCAGCGACCGAAGGTCGGCCGCGGTCATCCCGTCCGACATCCGCTGCGCCACCAGACGGACCTTACCGACGACCTCCGCAGCGGCAACGGCATTCGCAGCACCGGCGCGCGCGGCGGAAAGGCGCATCCGATCAAGTTCCTTCTCGGCGACCCTGAGTCGCTCCACGAGGGTCGCGACCCGGCCGGGCACCTCCTCGGAGGGCACCTTGAAACTTGAGGCGAGCCCGGCCAGCAGTGCGCGCTCCTTGGCCAGGTGGCGGAACGAGTCCATACCCGCATAGGCCTCAACGCGGCGGACGCCGGATCCCACCGACGACTCCCCCAGAATCGTCACCGGACCGACCTGTGCGGAGTTCCGCACGTGGGTGCCGCCACAGAGTTCCAGCGAGAACGGCCCACCGATCTCCACCACCCTGACCTCATCGGGGTACTGCTCGCCGAAGAGTGCCATCGCGCCCATCGCCTTGGCCTTCTCGATTCCGGTGGTGAAGGTGTTCACCGGAAAGTCGGCCTCAACGGCCTCGTTGGTGACCACCTCGATCTGGCTGCGCTGCTCCTCGGTGAGCGGTCCCTGCCAGTTGAAGTCGAATCGAAGGTATCCGGGCCGATTCAGCGATCCAGCTTGAACGGCGTTGGGCCCCAACACTTGTCGCAACGCGGCGTGCACCAGATGGGTGCCGGAATGCCCCTGGGTGGATCCGTGGCGCCACTTCGGATCCACCGCGGCGATGATCGTGTCGCCCTCGACGAACTCACCGGACTCAACATTGACCCGGTGCACCCACAGTGTCTTGGCGATCTTCTGCACGTCCGTCACGGCAGCCCGGGCCGTCGTACTGCCGCCGGTACCGGTGATCTGACCGGCATCGGCGATCTGCCCGCCGGACTCGGCATACAGCGGGGTCCGGTCGAGCACGATCTCGACACGTTCGGTCGGCGCGGCTTCCGAGTGCTCCCGTGCATGATGAGCCACCACCGGAACCCGTTTGCCGTCGACGAAGATGCCCAGAATTCGGGCCTGCGAAGTCAGCTCATCGAAGCCGGTGAACTCGGTCGGTCCGGCATCGACCAGCTCGCGGAACGCCGACAGGTCTGCGTGGGCGTGCTTTCGGGCCGCGGCGTCGGCCTTGGCGCGTCGGCGCTGCTCGGCCATCAACTCCCGGAAGCCGAGTTCATCGACCGTCAGCCCGGCCTCGGCGGCCATCTCCAGGGTGAGTTCGATAGGGAATCCGTAGGTGTCGTGCAGGGCGAAGGCCTCCGAACCGCCCAGCACGGTCTTGCCGACCGACCTGGTGGCGGTGGCGGCATCGGAGAACAGCCGCGATCCCGCCACCAGCGTGCGGTTGAACGCCGTCTCCTCGGCCACCGCGATCCGGTTGATCCGGTCGAAATCGGTGACCAGTTCGGGATAGGACGGGCCCATGGCGTCGCGCACGGCCGCCATCAGCGCACCCACGATCGGGGTGTCGATACCCAGCAGTTTCGCCGAGCGCACGATGCGCCGCAGCAGCCTGCGCAGCACGTAACCGCGGCCCTCGTTGGAGGGGGTGACGCCGTCGCCGATGATGATCGCCGCGGTGCGGGTGTGGTCGGCGATGACCCGGTACCGCACATCGTCGATCGCGTTGCCGGCGCCGTAGTTCCGGGGCGCACGCTCGGCCACCGTGTCGATCATCGGCCGCAGCAGGTCGATCTCGTAGACGTTGTCGACGCCCTGCAACAGGCAGGCGATGCGCTCGACTCCCATGCCGGTGTCGATATTCTGCCTCGGCAACGGACCGAGGATGTCGAACTCGGTCTTGGAAGTGCCCTCGCCGCGCTCGTTCTGCATGAAGACGAGATTCCAGATCTCGATATAGCGGTCCTCGTTGGCCTCCGGGCCACCCTCGATGCCGTAATCCGGCCCGCGGTCGTAGTAGATCTCCGAGCACGGCCCGCACGGTCCGGGGATACCCATCGACCAGTAGTTGTCGGCCATGCCACGACGCTGGATACGTTCGGTCGGCAGTCCGGCCACGTCCTGCCACAGCGTGACGGCTTCATCGTCGTCGTAAAAGACTGTGGCCCAAAGCTTCTCCGGGTCCATCCCGTAACCGCCGTCGGCAACCGACTTGGTGAGCAGACCCCAGGCAAGTTCAATCGCCCGGCGCTTGAAGTAGTCGCCAAAGGAGAAGTTGCCGGCCATCTGGAAGAAGGTGTTGTGCCGGGTGGTGATGCCCACCTCGTCGATATCCGGGGTGCGGATGCACTTCTGGATGCTGACGGCGGTGTCATAGGGAGGCGTGCGCTGGCCCAGGAAGAACGGCACGAACTGCACCATGCCGGCATTGACGAACAGCAGATTAGGATCGTCGAGGATCACCGAGGCGCTGGGCACCTCGGTATGGCCGGCGTTCACGAAGTGATCCAGGAACCGCTTCCTGATCTCATGTGTCTGCACGGGTGGGAGTCCTTGGGTTGGGGCGCCACTCGGCATGGGTCACACCCGAGCATGGAGAGGTCTCACATTACCGGGCGGGGCTAACCGCTGGGCCGCGCAGGAAGCCGACCCGAACGGGCCGCCAGGGGGCGACGCGATTCGGCTTCGGGCCTGATGTCTAGAGACGCCTCCGCCGGATGATGGCGCGCAGTTTCTCCAATCGGCCGGCAATCTCACGTTCGGCACCATGCGTGGTCGGCCGGTAGTAGTCGACCGCTGCGATCTCATCAGGCGGATACTGTTGTGCCACAACGCCATCCGGGTCATCATGCGGATATCGGTAGCCCTGTGCATTACCGAGTTGGGCAGCACCCGGGTAATGACCGTCGCGAAGGTGGGCAGGCACCAAACCGGCTTTACCCGCCCGGATATCGCCCATCGCCGCGCCCAGTGCCGTGGTGACCGCGTTCGACTTCGGCGCGGTAGCCAGGTGCACAGTGGCGTGGGCCAGGGTCAATTGGGCCTCGGGCATTCCGATCAGCGCGACTGTCTGTGCCGCCGCGACGGCGATGAGCAACGCGGTTGGATCGGCCATTCCGATGTCCTCGCTGGCGAGGATCACCAGGCGTCGCGCCACGAACCGGGGATCCTCACCCGCCACCAGCATCCGCGCCAGGTAGTGCAGTGCCGCATCGACGTCGGACCCGCGGATGCTCTTGATAAACGCACTAATCACGTCGTAGTGCTGGTCACCGTCGCGGTCATAACGCACCGCCGCCTGGTCCAGTGACTGTTCAACGGTCGCGACCGTGACGGCGTCTCCGGCCGCCGCTGCCGTCTCCGCGGCGACCTCCAGTGCCGTCAGCGCCCGACGGGCATCGCCGGCGGCAAGCTTGACCACCAGTTCCACCGCGTCATCCTCGACGGCTACCGCGCCGCCCAGACCGCGTTGATCATCGACCGCTCGGCGCACCACCGCGCGGATATCGTCCGGTGTCAGCGGATGCAGTTGCAGGATCAGCGAGCGGGACAGCAGTGGTGCGACCACCGAGAACGACGGGTTCTCCGTGGTGGCGGCCACCAATAGCACCACTCGGTTCTCGACTGCGGCCAGCAGGGCGTCCTGCTGGGTTTTGGAGAATCGGTGGACCTCGTCGATGAACAGCACCGTCTGCTCACCTCGGATCAGTGCTGTGCGGGCGGTATCGACGACGGCCCGGACCTCCTTGACCCCGGCGGTCAGCGCCGACAGCGCCTCGAATCGGCGCCCGGTCGCGTGCGAGATCAGCGAGGCCAGGGTGGTCTTACCGGTGCCGGGCGGGCCATAGAGGATCACCGACGCGGCGCCGGTGCCCTCGACCAGGCGACGCAGCGGCGACCCGGGCCCCAACAGATGGGCCTGTCCCACCACCTCCTCGAGCGCAGCCGGGCGCATCCGGACCGCCAGAGGTGCCGACGCCGACGTAGTTACGGCCGCCAGACCGGGGTCGCCGGGAAGGTCGAACAGGCTGTCAGACACCGGACAGGCTTACCACGCGCCAAATCCAGCAGACGCCCGCAGACACCAACCGGCAGGCGATCTCCGCGGCGACCGATGTGCGGGATGATCGACAGGTGTCGTTTGCGAAATACGGACCGTGGGCCGTGGTGGCCGGCGGGTCGGAAGGAGTGGGCGCCGAGTTCGCCTTGCAGTTGGCCGACGCTGGACTTAACCTCGTCCTCTTTGCTCGCAAACCCGGGCCACTGGAATCCACAGCACGGGAATGCAGCCGCCGCGGAGTCGAAGTACGCACTCTGCCAATCGATCTCGCGGAAAGCGGCGCAGTGGAGGCGGTCACCTCATTCACCGACGGCCTGGAAATCGGGTTGCTGATCTACAACGCCGGCGCGAACACAGCCAGTGCGGAGTTCCTGGACGCCGAACTGCCCGCTTTCCAGCGGGTCATCGACGTGAACGTCACCACCATGATGGCGCTGCTCCAGCATTACGGCCGTGCGATGCGTGACCGCCGCCGCGGCGGAATTGTGCTCGTGGGCTCGATGGCCGGCTATCTGGGTTCGGCCCGGCACACCGTGTACGGCGGGGTGAAGGCGTTCGGGCGGATCTTCGCCGAAGGTCTCTGGCTGGAACTGCGCGAGCACAATGTCGACGTCCTGGAACTCGTCCTCGGCGTCACCCGAACCCCCGCGATGGAGCGGGCCGGATTGAACTTCGACGTGCCGGGCCTACGCGTCGCCGAACCCGCAGACGTGGCCCGAGAAGGCCTGACACAGTTGGGCAATGGTCCGGTATGGATCGCCGGCGGCAACGCCGAGGACCTCGCGGGGCGAAACGATCCCGACCGCGCCAAGGTGGTGGCCGGCGCCCATCGGCTGATGCGGCGACTGCTCGGCGCGGACTAGCGGGGCGCGGCCCGGTCCGCGATCAATTCAGGTCGTCGTGATCGGAAACCGTGGCGGTAATCCGGCCGACTCCACTGCGGTGGCAACCACCTGCGCGCCCCGACCGGTGAACGGCGGGGGACGTTCCGGAGAATTTTGGCGAAAACCTTGCAAGGCAAATAATCGTCGGACTAACTTCAGATCTCTAACTCGAACACAAAAGTCGACCTGGCTTGCTTCGGATCGCTGCTGTGGACTGTCTCACGTCGTCGACGTGCGGTTTCAGCAACGTGCCGAATTCTTAGCGGAATCACCGTTGACCCTGATACGGTCGCTCCGCCTGGTCCGGACGCGCGAAAGGGAGAACCCTGTGGCTGACAAAGATCTCAACCAACCCCTCAACATCGTCGAGAACTTCGTCGACAAGCCCTACACGGTGCAACGCCTGGTAGAGCGCCCCGTCGAGAAGGTCGTCGACAAGGCGGTGACGCTCGAGCGGATCATCGAACGACTCGTCGTCGACACCGTCGACAAAGTGGTCGACAAGCCGGTCCAGGTGTCACGTCTGGTCGAACGCCCCGTGGTGACGGTGGTCGATGAGGTCGTCGACAAGGCGGTCAAGGTTCAGCGCCAGCTGGAGCGGCCGGTTGTCACCGTCGAGGATCGGGTCGTCGACAAGGCGGTCAGTGTCCAGCGCCTCATCGAGCGCCCGGTCGTCACCGTGGTCGATCAGGTCGTCGACAAGCCGCTGAAGATCAGCCGGTCCATCGAGCGCCCGGTCGTCACCGTGGTCGATCAGGTCGTCGACAAGCCGGTCAAGGTCAGCCGGTCCATCGAGCGCCCCGTCGTCACCGTGCAGGACACGATTACCGATAAGCCGGTTCAGGTCCAGCGCCTCGTCGAGCGCCCCGTCGTGAACATCATCGACAAGATCACCGACAAGCCGATCGAGATCCAGCGGCTGGTCGAGAAGCTGGTGGTGTCGGTCGTCGACAAGGTCGTCGATCGGTCGGTCGACGTACAGCGTCTTGTGGAGCGTCTCCTCGTCGAGGTTCAGGACAACGTCGTCGACAAGGCCGTCACTGTCCAGCGCCTGATCGAGCAGCCGGTGGTCACCATCGTCGACAAGGTCGTCGAGGTACCGGTCCAGCGACTCGTCGAGCGCGTCGTCGAGAAGCCGGTTGACAAGATCATCACCAAGACTGTCGAGGTTCCGGTCGAGAAGATCGTCGAGAAGATCATCGAGGTTCCGGTCGAGAAGATCGTCTACAAGACCGTGGAGAAGCCGGTCGAGCGGATCGTCGAGATCACCGTCGAGAAGCCGGTCGTCAAGGTCGTGGAGAAGATCGTCGAGGTCGTCGTCGAGCAGATCGTCGAGCGCGTCGTCGAGAAGCCCGTCGACCGCATCGTCGAGAAGATCGTCGAAAAGCCCAACATCATCGAGCGAGTCGTCGACAAGCCGGTCGATCGCGTCGTCGAGAAGGTCGTCGAGAAGGTCAACGTTATCGAGAAGGTCATCGAGAAGCCTGTCGACCGCGTCGTCGAGAAGGTCATCGAGAAGCCCAACGTGGTTGAACGTACCGTCGAGAAGCCTGTCGACCGCGTCGTCGAGAAGATCGTCGAGAAGATCAATGTCGTTGAGCGCACCGTCGAGAAGCCTGTCGACCGCGTCGTCGAGAAGATCGTCGAGAAGCCCAACATCATCGAGAAGATCATCGACAAGCCCGTCGACCGCGTCGTCGAGAAGATCGTCGAGAAGCCCAACATCGTCGAGAAGGTGCTGGAGCGGGCAGTGGACCGGGTCGTCGAGAAGATCGTCGAGAAGCCCAACATCATCGAGAAGATCATCGACAAGCCCGTCGACCGCATCGTCGAGAAGGTCGTCGAGAAGGTCAACGTGATCGAGAAGGTCATCGAGAAGCCCGTCGACCGCATCGTCGAGAAGGTCGTCGAGCGGCCGAAGATCGTCGAGAAGGTCATCGACCGGCCGGTGGAGAAGGTCATCGAGAAGACCGTGACCAACCCGGTGCTGGTGGAGAAGCTCATCGAGCGCGACGTCGAGTACGTCAACGAGCGGATCGTCGAGCGGCCGGTCGAGACTCGGGTCGAGAAGATCGTCGAGAAGCCGGTGTACGTCGAGGTCGAGCGGATCGTCGAGAAGCCGGTTGAGCGGATCGTCGAGATCGTCGTCGAGAAGCCGGTGATCGTCCATAAGTACGTCGAGCGGCAGGTCGAGCGGGTCGTCGAGCACGGCGCGGACGAGGTCACCGTCAGCCGGCGGTCCGTGGGCAAGGCCTCTGAGGTCCAGGCCACGTTCGTCGACCGCGAGGCCCGCGAGGTCGAGTGGGTCGAGCGCGCCACCGGTGAGCATCCCGATGATGACATCGTCGGCGATGAGTCGACGGTGTTCCGGGCCAGCGAGTCCTACGTCGTGGATCCGAAGTCCGACGATCCCCGGCACCGTCGCTGACGGCTGCGAGTACAGGCATGACGCCGGGGCGGTCGAACCCCCTCCCGCCCCGGCGTCATCTCACCTCAACAAGTTCATCGCACGAATCCCCACCGAATACCTCTGACAAACCGAAATAAATTAGGAGATTGTTGTGACGCGAATCGTGCCGCTGCGAGTCCCACTCGCCCTCGGCGGAATGTTCATCGTGGCCAGTTCCGCGCTTTTGAGCGCCCCTCTGGTGAGCGCCGCCCCGTCAAGCGACGCGGTGTCCACCATCAACGACCGCTACAGCACCTTCGGCGGGGAAAGCTCGCTGCTCGGTTCGCCGGTCGGTGAGGCCGTCGACGTGCCCGGTGGCGCTGAGCGCGATTACCAGGGCGGTTCCATCTTCTACTCGAAGGACACCGGCGCGCATGTGATGTACGGCGTGATCCTGGACCGCTACAAGGCCCTCGGCGGCCCCGGCACCAGTGGCCTCGGGTTCCCGACGAACGATGAGACCGGCACCGGCGACAGCGTGGGTCGCTTCAACGACTTCTCCGCACCCGAGGGCGCCGCCATCTACTGGAGTCCCCAGTGGGGCGCATCGGTGATCAAGGGCCGCGTGCTCGAGGCCTGGCGTCAGTCCGGTGCCATCACCGGGCCGTTCGGCTATCCCAGCGCCGACACCTCGATTGCAGACGGCGTTCAGACCGGCAAGTTCGTCGGACCCGAAGGTACTGAGATCCAGTGGTCTAAGGCCGCCGGACTCGTCACCATCCCGGCCGCCCTGGCCACCAAGATCCCCGGGTTCGGCTCCACAGCGCCGACTGCAGAAGGGACCACGTCCATGAGCAAGCCCACCACCTCGGTGACCGCCGATCCTGGCGTCAAGAAGAAGGGCTTCAACTGGTTGTGGCTCTTGCTCGGCATTCCGCTGGTCGCGGGCCTGGGTTGGTTGCTGCGGCGCAAACCCGCCGAGGTTGTTCCGGTGAAGGTCGCTGAGCGTGCCCCGGTGGTCAAGCCGACCCCGCCGCCTGCTCCCCGGCCGGCACCGGTGGTCAAGGCTCCGCCGCCGCCGCCGGCCCCCCGGCCCGCGCCGGTGGTCAAGGCTCCGCCGCCACCGCCAGCTCCTAAGCCGGTGACGCCGCCGCCAGCCCCCCGGCCGCTGCTGTCTGAGCCGCCGAAGGCGACCATCCGCACCGAGGCCTCGGATCACGATCTGTCGACCGTGGTGCGGTACGAGGAATCATCTGCGGCCACCGAGGCCGTCCAGGTCACCTATGAGAACAACGCCGTCGGAGATCAGCATTCGAGCGTTGCCGACAAGAGCGACTCCGTCCCCGACTAGCCGCACGCGCGGTCATCGAGGACTCGCTCGACAGGCTGCCGTCAGAGCAGCCGCCACTAGGGAGAGAGAAGTAGATGGGTAATTTGGACTGGCTGCTGGGCATTGTCGGCGGCCTGATCGGCGGCAACGCTGCCGGGGCGGCCAAAAACAGCCTCGGCACCGCTGGAAACAGCGTCGCCGGTGCTCTCGGCGGCGCACTGGGTGGAGGACTGCTCGGCAACGTGCTGGGCTCCGGTGGCGACATCGCCCAGATCGCCGGTTCGGTGGGCGGCGGCGGCGTCGTCGGCGCCATCTTGACGGCCATCGTCGGCGCAGTCATGAAGGGCCGCAAGTAAGCTCCACTGCCTACACAGCATCATCGGCACCCGGCTTTCGCGCATCCGCGCGGAGCCGGGTGCCGCTTTTTACAGAGTTTAATCAGCGGTGCACCGGCGATCGCTTCGGTCAGCGGATAGCGGGGCCCACCCGGTAGGGGCTTGCGGCTTCGGCAATCACGACATCAGATGCATCGGGTTCGGCGGGATCCGTCGATTCGGGCGTTGGCCACGGCTGCGGAACGGGCCGTTGACGCACCAACTGCGGCCACCAGAACCAGCGGCCCATCAACGCCGCGATGGACGGCGTCATGAAGGACCGGATCACCAGGGTGTCGAACATCAGACCAAGACCGATGGTCGTGCCTACCTGAGCAAGGATTTTCAGCTCACTAAACCCCATCACCGCCATCGTCACGGCGAAGACCAGGCCGGCCGAGGTCACTACCGAGCCGCTGCCGCCCATGGCCCGGATGATCCCGGTGTTCAGACCGGCTCCGATCTCCTCCTTGAACCGTGCCACCAGCAGAAGGTTGTAGTCCGAACCCACCGCCAGCAGGATGATCACCGACATCACCAGCACCATCCAGTGCAGCGGTTGCCCCAGCAGGTCCTGCCAGATCAGGACCGACAACCCGAACGAGGTGCCCAGCGAGATCACCACGGTGCCCACGATCACGGCTGCGGCCACCACGCTGCGCGTGATGATCAACATGATGACGAAAATCAGCGCGAGCGCCGAGACCCCGGCGATCATCAAGTCATAGTTCGCGCTGTCCTGCATGTCCTTGAAGCTGGCCGCGGTACCCGCCAGGTAGATCTTCGAACCCTCGAGTGGGGTGCCCTTGATAGCCTCGAACGCCGCACTCTTCAGCGTGGCGATGTGGCTCAGGCCCTCCGGCGACATCGGGTCACCCTCATGGGCGATGATGAACCGCACCGCTTTTCCATCCGGCGACAGGAACATCTTCATACCGCGCTTGAAGTCCGGGTTGTCGAACACCTCGGGCGGCAGGTAGAACGAGTCGTCGTTCTTGGACTCGTTGAATGCCTTACCCATCGCGCTCTGGTTGTCCTGCATGGCCGCCATCTGGTCATACATCCCGCTCTGCGTGCTCTGCATCGTCAGCTGCATGGTCCGCATGGACGTCATGGTGGCGATCATCGGCGGCATCAGCGTGCGCAGCTGAGCGGTGAGTGTGTCGAGTTGCGCCAGGCTGGGAAGCAGAAGCTGGATGTCATCGGTCATCGTGTCGACGCCGTCGATGGTGTCGAACACCGACCGGATGGACCAGCAGACCGGGATGTCGAAACAGTGCGGCTCCCAGTAGAAGTAATTGCGGACCGGTCGGAAGAAGTCATCGAAGTCGGCGATGTGGTCGCGCAGATCAGCGATGTCGTTCGCCGTCAGGTTCATCTTGCCGACCATGTCGTGGGTGACGGCGTTGAGTTGGCCCATCAGCTCATACATCTGCGACATGTTGTCGATGGTGGCCTGCAGATCATCGCCCTGCTTGAGCATGTCCTTCATCCGGTCGTCCAGGAAGGACTGGTTTAACGCCTGGGTGGTGCCCTGCATGCCGAGCATGAACGGGATCGAGCTGTTCTCGATCGGGCTGCCGAGCGGTCGGGTGATGGTCGTCACCCGACCGATGCCGGGCTGTCGGAACATGGCCTTGGCAACGCGGTCGATCACCAGGAAGTCCGCCGAGTTGCGCAGATCGTGATCGCTCTCGATCATCAGCAGTTCCGGGCTCAGCCGCGCCGACGGAAAATGCCGTTCGGCGGCCGCAAAACCCTGCGCGGCCGGAATGTCATCCGGCAGGTAATGCCGATCGTTGTAGTCGGTTCGGTAGCCGGGCAGTGCCAGCAGACCAACCAGCGACAGCGCAACCGTCCCGATCAGAATCGGGCCGGGCCAGCGAACCACTGCTGCGCCGATGCGGCGCCAGAACCGTTCCCGCATAGCACGTTTGGGTTCCAGCGCGCCAAAATGACTGGCGACCGTCACCACGGCCGGTCCGAGCGTGAGTGCCGCGGCCACCACGACGACCATGCCGATCGCCAGCGGTACGCCCATTGATTGGAACATCGGACTGCGAGTGAAGTGCAGACAGAACATCGCACCCGCAATCGTCAGACCCGATCCGAGGATGACATGGGTGGTTCCGTGGAACATCTCGTAATAGGCGGCTTCGCGGTCCCGCCCCTTGCCTCGCGCTTCCTGGTAGCGGCCCAACAGGAAGATCGCGTAGTCGGTGCCGGCGGCGATCGCAACCATGGTCAGCAGGTTCACCGCGAACGTCGACAAACCGATCAGGTGGTAGTGCCCGAGGAGTGCCACCACTCCGCGGCCGACCGCCAACTCGAGGAACACCATGGCCAGTGCGAGCACCACCGTCACGATGGACCGGTAAACGAAAAGCAGCATCAACAAGATCACGCCGAACGTCAGCATCGTGATCAATTGCAGGCTGCGGTCACCGGCGATGTGAGTATCGGCAATCAGCGCAGCCGGTCCGGTGACGTATGTTTTGACGCCCGGCGGCGCGGGCACACTGTCCACGATGGTCTTGGTGGCTTCCACCGACTCGTTGGCCAGGCCCTCGCCCATATTGCCGGCCAGATAGACCTGAACGTAGGCGGCCTTGCCGTCGGAACTCTGCGAACCGGCCGCCGTCAACGGGTCTCCCCAGAAGTCCTGGATGTGCTCGACGTGGGTGGTGTCGGCATTCAGCTTCTGGATGATCTCGTCGTAGTACCGATGGGCCGACTCGCCGAGTGGCTCAGTGCCCTCGAGGACGACCATGACCGCGGTGTTGGACTTGAACTCGCCGAAGACCTCGCCGATCCGGTTCATCGCGATGGTTGACGGGGCGCTCTGGTCGGCCATCGGAACCGACTGTTCCTGGCCGACCACCTCAATCTGCGGCACCGCGGTATTGGTGACGACGGCCAGGGCAAGCCAGCCGATAATGATCGGTATCGACAGCAGCCGGATCCAGTGCGCGATGTGCGGCCGGGCGGGGCGCCCCACTGATTCCGGCGGCTGCTTCCGGGACAGCGTGATCATCCGGATTTGACGAGGCAGAAGGTTTGGGCGTTGACCCCGGTCGAGGTCTTCTCATCTTTGACCACGCCGTCGACGGTGATCCGGCAGCCGATGGTGTCGCTGTCGCCCTGAGCGACGATATTGGCGGCCGCCGCCGGCGCGGTGGTGCTCAGTTCCAGTGTCCACGGCAGCGTCACATCACGGGCGATCTGCGGTTCGGCATCGAGGTCGAGGTAATTCACGGTGGCCACGGTGCCCGGGGGGCCGAAGATCTCGTAGGTGACCTTCTTGGGATTGAACGGCTCCGGGTCACTGGCCAAACCACTACCCGGACGGGTGAGCTCGCTTTTGCCGAAGATGCCGTGCAGCCGGTCGACCGCGAACGCGGCCACCACCAACACCAGCGCGATCACCAACGGCATCCAGATGCGTCGCAGTCCCTTCACCAACCAATAACCGAGGCTGCGCCGGGTCTTCTTGGGCACGGCATCGCTGCCGGCCTTCGTGGGCGCGGCGTCACGCCTACGGAACCGCTTCGACTTCGGTGCCGGGTCCGGATCCGACGGGCCGCGGTGCGCGCCGGGGCGGTCTGTCGCAGCGCCGGCCGGGCTGTCCACTGTCACGCCCGGCTCCCTTCCGCGCCGCCCGGCGCGCTGTGCTGTAGGTCGATGCGGCAGGGGTTGGAAAACCCGTGTGCCACTGCTACATAGTAGGGCTAACAGTTGCGCGACGCGAAACACCTGTGACACGCGTCATGCGTCCGTCATTCGACGGTGCCGGTCATCCCGAAGTCCCCGAGCGCGCCGCCAAGAGCATCCAATAGCTGATCGATGGTCGTCGAGCCGTCGGCGTTGGTATGGCCGACACTGATGGACAACTGCCCCTGCACCCGGGCTCCGACCACCGGGAAGAACACACCGGCGTGCCGCCACAGGTGGGCTCGGTCGATCCGCTCGCACATCCGAACGGCGAAGTAGTCGGCGTCAGTGCCATCGGGACGGTTCACCGCCGGATCCAACAACCCCAGATTGGAACTACCGATCAGCCGGCCGCCCACCACCATGTTCTCAACGCGGCGGGCGAGGGCCTTGGGTACCACCGGAACCAGCGGCAGTGGCCCCACCAGCTGGTTTCGTTCCTCGCCCTGGGTGGACAGCGCGGCTTTCAACGCTGCGCGAACACCCCGCAGATCGCTGATGACCTCAGTGGGGTGTGCTGTCAACCGCACCGCGGTGAGCGCGTTACCCCGGGTATCTCCCTCGGTTCGCTCGCTGACGGGCACTGACAACGTCACCGTGCCGTCAGCTTCCACCCAATCC
>Ga0194057_10000093_pt1 | contig 41619 bp, 37 predicted proteins | sample SepL4415m_MetaG_FD_155474 | JGI IMG/M metagenome (GOLD analysis project Ga0194057, IMG submission 155474) | Anoxic zone freshwater microbial communities from boreal shield lake in IISD Experimental Lakes Area, Ontario, Canada - Sep2016-L442-15m | ecosystem: Environmental > Aquatic > Freshwater... | reverse complement strand
ATGTCCTTGGGAAGGTTGATGTAGGCCAAATCCACGGGGCCTTCGATCCCCAGGCCCGCGACCAGGTGACGGTACAAGGGGAGTTGCAAATCGATCCACTCGCCACTCTTTTTCCGGTGCGCCTTTTCCGGCGATTTGGCCGCGTCGGAGGTCTTGTAGTCGAAGATCATGCGATTGCCAGATGCCTCCTGGATGTCAATCCGGTCGATGCGGCCACGGAGGAACATCGGCTGGCCATCGACGTCGAGGTACGCCTTGCCTTCCGCCGGGCTGACCTCAACGTGCTCGATTCGCCAGCCTTGAGCTGCCCAAGCGGCCTGCCACTGGGCCAGGGCAGCAAGCCGCCGCCGAAGCTGCTCGACTTGCACGAGAATCGACGGCATGGGCGTCTTGCCGAAGTGCGAGCGCACGACCGCAGCCAGTTGTGCTTCGAGATAGTTGGCAATAACGTCCGCCTTGCCCGCGGCAACCTCCGGATCCTTTCCCAAGGTATGCAGCACCTCATGGGCGAGCGAGCCGAAGGCGGCCCCATCCAACTCTTGGGCCGAGTCGTCCAGGCTCTCTAACTTCAGTACGTGCCGCAGGTAATATCGGTACGGGCAGCCGAGGTAATCCTTGAATTCCGTAACTCGCATCGATGTGATCGGCGCGGCCAGCCGTTTTGGCCGAGGGACTTCCAGCCGAGACTGCTCCTGCCCGGCTTGCAACTTGCCCAAGGTGATTGCACCTGACAACGAGGCTGGCTCAGCGGAGAAGAATGCCATCACTCGCTTGGCCATCGTGGGATCGTCGCAAGTGAACAGCAGCCGGCTCGGTAGCAAGGGGTCGCCGTCCGCGCTGCGCCGCCCGGTAATCAGGCGGAGATGCTCCTTCGATGCTACGAGGACCGACAGCGTGTAGGCATCACGGGCGTAACGACGGTCGTTATCTTCAATATCCAACTCGCGACGAAGCTGGTTCGGCAAGAATAGATCCGAATTGAGCGAGGCCGGCACGTTTCCTTCGTTAAAGCTGGTGACGACCAAGGCAGGTGCGTCATCCAAGGCCAGTTCCAGCCAGCCCAGAATCTCGATGGCACCATGGTCCGGCGGCGGTGGGATTGTCTCCCCATCGACTTGCCGGAGGACAAACCGCATGACCTCGGTACTCTGGAGCGACGGCATCAACTCGGCGGGGACTTGCCGATACTCATCAAGTACCTCGCGGATCTTGTTGCAGGAGGCAAGGATCGAGCGGTCAGGCTCGATGTCGGTGTTCAGCGGTGCGCGGCCAAAGACTTTGACGATGAGTTCGAGGATTGGCGGGGTCCACTCGGCTAGTAGGCGCGACGTGCCACGCAGTTCACGGCACAGACTTTCGATTGCCTGGTAAGCCCTCACCCCCTGCCCCTCTCCCAAAAGGGGCGAGGGGAGAGTGTTCTCACCCTTCCACAGACCCTCCAGCGTGTGGGGTAAATGTTCGGCGCGGTAGCGGTCGATCTCGCTTAGCCAGTCCCCTGTAATTCCCTGGGCGGCAAGCCAGTCGTTGACCCAAGGATGCCGCAGCAGGGCGGCAAAGGCCGAAAACCCCGAGGTTTCGACGTAATCGGCCACGGCAGCGATTAGGCGGTAGGGAGCCGAACGTGCAATGCCCACACCAACGCCGTAGCGGGCCGGTAGGTCGCATTCCCGCAATCGCTGCTGGAGGTAAGGCACGAGTTGCTCGTCGGGGACGCCGATCGCAATCTGCTCGGTGTTATAGCGACCGTCGAAATCGGCAAGGGTCCGAACCACGGCCGCCGCCTGATCGACGGGATCGTCCGCCACCTCGATCTGTTCGGCTGCCAAGGGGATTTTTTGTTCCAGCCACGCGGACGGGCTGACGCAGCCATGTTCGTCGAAACGATCCTCCAGATTCGGCGGGGCAAACACCAAAGCGGTGACGCGATCCGCAACTTGGTCGAGCATTCTCCGCTGCGAGCGGTTGAGGTCCGCCGTACCAATCAGCACGATTTGGGCCTCGCTGCGGCATTCGCGGTTGCGGATAGCCACTAAGCGCGCCGTCTGTAGATCCCACAACCCCAGGCGGTCGAGGGTGGCCAAGTAGTGCTTTTGGATTTCGGCCAGTGCCTGCCACCGCGAAGCCTCTTGAAAACCCTCGATCTGTGAACCGCGCAGGGCCACGCTGGGGAAATCGAGATCCTCGGCCGCTAGCTCGCGATGAAGTCGGCCGAACATATCGCCCAGGGAGAGCCACGCCAGCAAGTCATCCTGTGCAGGAAGCGAGGGAACAATGGTCTGGACTTGGCGCGGGTCGCTGACACGCAGGGCCTCGATCCACGCCACTTGCTGGATCAGGCTGCCCGCAAAAGGCCGTTTTGCTTCGTAGAGCAACTCGGGCAACTTGCCTGCCGTAACGATCCGCGGTGGGCGGAGTTGCAACTGCCGCTTTTCCGCCTGCTCGACGAGGATTTCGAGTAACCGCCGCCCTGCCCGACCGCCTGGCAGGGCAAGCACGACGTTTTCTAGGTTGAGTTGCCCTACGGACGCGAACCGTTGGACCAAGTAATCAACGGCGGCCGCCAGGGCCGGCCGGCTCCAATCCAAGAATATACGCTTAATGGTCATCCGAGTTCTCCTATTTCTAACCCTGATTATTACATAATACGCACGAAAAAGAAGATGGGGATATGCTAACGGTCAGACACATACGGTGGCTCCGGGACTGGCATTAACCGTAGCGTACTTGCGATGACTGCCGATTGTCTTTCTCCTGTAAGATTAGGATCGGCGCATCAATAAGTGTCGCAAGAAAGGTAGCAGGCACACTCCGTGTGCCGTCCGCCCCCGCTCGGCGAGACAAAACACGACAGTTATTGATGCGCCGATCCTTAGCACGGTTAGTAATTCCCGGGATGCCTCATCATGTGACGCAGCGCGGCAACCGTCGGCAGCAGATATTTTCAACCCGATACTTTATCTTCCGCCACGCGCCGGAATCCCGACGACCTCGTACACGGACAACGGCTTCTCTCGCAGCACCTGCAACATCCGCAATGCCGCATGCGAGGGTTTTCTCTCACCCTGTTCCCAGCTTTGCACGGTCTTGGTTGACACATTCAAGACGCGGGCAAATACCGCCTGCGACATCCCGCCTTTCGCCCGCAGGGAAGCCACGTCTTTCGCGGAGATCTCCGGAGGCGGGGCGGGTACATCCATGGTTCGCAAGGTCAACTCGCCCTTGGCGAACTGAACCGCCTCGGTCAACCCGGCCTTGAGTCTCTCGGCCAATGGCTTTCGTTGTGATTTGGTGATCATAGCTCTTATCCCTTCTGTCGCTTGGGGTCGGCAATCCGTAACTTTCTCAGACCGCCACAGCCAGGCATTACATCGCCTCTTTGCGGATTGGCGATGAGTTCCTTCTGAAGCTCGCCATAGGCATCGCCAGCCAGGAAGGCCGGTTGCCACTTGGAAAACTCGGTGGTCTCGACAAATCTTCTCATCTGTTTATCCTACTGTGTAGGACACGCCAAGGCAAGCCGGATTCTGCTTTAAGATACCGCTTTATTGGTAAGGCTCCCAGAAGGGTGAAATGGAAGACCGCATGATATCCTTCCTATGCGTTGGTCTTGGCAATGAGGCGGAACAACTCCTTGGCAACTTCCTCGGGCCCCTTGGCTTCGTAGCCGGGGATGCCCAGTCTTGTGCGGACAGGACGATGCGGACCATCGCGCCGTGATAAGGCATCCGGCCCCGCTTCATCATCACGATGTTGTGAAGCGTCAGGACCATTTTCTTCAGATAGCCGAAATATCCGAAACGGTTCTCTAACGGGACGGCCGCCACCAGCAGACCTTCGCTCTCGTCATCGTAAAACACGGTGGGCAGATCGCCATACGGGGCCAGCGATTCCGGCGGGGCGCCATAGACGTAGACGGCATCCGGACCGGCAGTGATTTGCTCGTCGGTTGCCAAATCGAACAGATTGGCCAATGAGCAGCCCAAGTCCAGAAACTGCTGGTGAAAGTAGATGTAGATCACCAGCGGTCCCACGCGTGCCGGATAGCAGAGAAATTGCGAGGTGTTGAGATGCATCGTGGAGAGCGGGTTTTCGGCGACCCGCTGAAACTGCCCAGTCCGGGTGTTCATCGGTGGATCGATGATCTACGGCACGATGATCAGCAGCGCAGATCAAGCTCGCATGTTTTCATGCTAGAATAAACGGATTAGCCGTGATGAGTACCCATTGGTAAAATGGGGGATGAATTATTTTATTCCCCTCCAGTCGCCGGAAGCCGAACATGGAACTAATCCGAATCGAAGACATCTATAAGACCTATCATTTGGGCGAAGTCGTTCTGCCCGTACTTCGTGGGGTGTCGCTCTCCATTGCCCGTGGCGAGATGGTCGCGCTGATGGGTGCCTCGGGTTCTGGCAAGACAACTTTAATGAACCTCCTAGGCTGCCTGGACCGGCCGACCTCAGGTCAGTACTGGTTCGATGGGCAAGAAATGAGCGGTTTGTCACCAAACCAGCGCGCCATGGTCCGTACGCAGAAGCTTGGATTTGTGTTCCAGAGTTTCAATCTCCTGCCCCGGACTACGGCCCTCCAAAACGTGCTTCTTCCGCTGGACTATTCCCCCCAACGGGTTGCGTCTGAGGACGCTCGCCAGTTGGCTAATGCCATGTTGAATCGCGTAGGACTGGCCGATCGCACGGACCACGAGCCTTCGCAGTTGTCCGGCGGACAACAGCAACGGGTGGCGATCGCCCGTTCGCTGGTGAACCGACCCCTGCTCATACTGGCCGACGAGCCAACAGGCAACCTCGACTCGCATGCAGGTGCCGAAATTCTGCGGATGTTCCAGCAACTCAATGCCGAAGGAAGCACGGTAATCCTCGTGACTCACGATCAAAACGTCGCGGCCTACGCCCACCGCATAATCCACATTCACGACGGGCAAATCGTAGTTGATGAAGCCGATGTTGAGCCGTCCAGGGACGGAAAAAGAGAATCGCGGGGTCGCAAACCACGACCTCCGCATGCTGCGGGCCGGGGCGAGGCGGAACTCGTGGGGGAAGCCGATGTTGCCGTTATGGCTGAGCAAGTGAGCGTCGCCACGATTGCAGAGCCGGCTGTCCTGCAATCCACGGCAGATGCCCCGTTCCGCCGCAGCTCTCCGCACGGCGAGACATCGCGGAAACCTCGCGGCTGGGGTGTGCCAGCCATTCCGCGAACCTTCCGCACGGCCTGGAAGGCCCTGCGGCGGAACAAGACGCGCACGGCCTTGACGGCCTTGGGTGTGATCATCGGCGTGGGTGCAGTAATCGCCATGATGGAGATTGGTGAGGGATCGAAGTTCGCCATCCAAAAGACGATGGCTAGCATGGGGGCCCACACGGTCATGATCCATGCAGGCGAGGCCACGAGCGGTGGCGTCAGCCTTGGCGAGGGGAGCGCGGTGACGCTTTCCCCACAGGACGCTGATGAAATCCTCAACCAGTGTCCGTCGGTCGCCGCGGTTGCGCCTCTGGTGCGGGCTCGGGCGCAGGTCATCTATGGAAATCGCAATTGGAACTCGTCGCAAATCAGTGGCACGACGCCGTCGTTCTTGACGGTTCGCGACTGGCAGGAGTTTTCCGCTGGGCACATGTTCACCGAGCACGACGTGCGCACCGTGAGCAAGGTCTGCGTGGTCGGAGAGACCCTCCGTCGCGAACTCTTCCAGGATGAATCGCCGATCGGAAAGCCGATTCGTATTCAAAATGTTCCCTTCGTGGTAATTGGTGTGTTGAGCCGCAAGGGAGCGAACATGATGGGCATGGACCAAGACGACATCGTCCTGGCTCCCTGGACGACGATCAAGTATCGCGTGAACGGCAGTTCGATGGCCGCCAACAGTCCGGTTGCTGCGGGAGACACAACCATCCGAGTCAACACATTGAGCAAACTTTACCCAGGTTCCTCTCCACTGTATTCCTCCCGTTCGGCAGCCCAGTTGGCCAATACGCCGCAACTGATCCGCTTTGCCAACGTGGACCACATGTATGTGAAGGCAGTTTCCAGCGAGGATGTTGTGAAGGCGATGGACCAAATCACGGTTCTCTTGCGTGAGCGGCACCAGATCGGTGCCGACGAGGTGGACGATTTCCGCGTCACGGACATGGCTGAGGTAAGCAAGGCCATGTACGCCACATCGGAGTCGATGGGTTTTTTGCTCCTGGTGGTCGCGCTTGTCTCGTTGGTCGTTGGCGGGGTGGGAATTATGAACATCATGCTGGTGTCCGTGACCGAGCGGACACGAGAAATCGGTTTGCGGATGGCGGTCGGTGCCAGGAACTATCACATTCTGTTGCAGTTCCTGGTCGAGGCATTGGCCCTCTGCTTGTGTGGCGGGGCACTGGGAATCTGCTTGGGCCGGGGAACGTCGATCGTGGTACGATCCGTCATGCATTGGCCCACGGAGCCATCGCTATTCGCGATTATTGCAGCCGTGGCCGTCTCGGCCACGGTGGGGATCGTCTTCGGTTTCTTTCCCGCCTGGAAGGCATCACGGCTAGACCCGATTGAAGCCCTCAGGTATGAATAGCCCGGATTATTCATAAATTGTAGGGTGCGTGGAGCCACCCCTAGGGAAATGGTGGGTTACGCACGGAATCCAGCAAACGGCAACCTTCCACCCTGGTTTAGACCGGTTCGCGCAACGCACCACTGCGATTGAGTTTCCGTGCTCCACCCACCCTGCGATGAATAATCCGGGATAGAGGAGAATGCCAAGCCCCATAGCGAGGCTGAGTGGAAGCCGCACTTACATCAGAGCCGCGATCGCACTCTGGTATACCCCGGGCGTCTCCTGTGCATTGGTGATCGTTATATTCAGATCTCGTAGCAAGCCATCGTCGAGTGAGTAAATCCAGCCGTGGACATCCAACTCCTGCTCGCGCTGCCACGCGTCTTGGACGATCGTCGTTTGGCAGACGTTCAGCACTTGCTCGATGACGTTCAATTCACAAAGCCGGCGGCCAGCGGCCGAGGTGCAACTCAATGAGTTCAAGTGGGTTTCGTGCTTTTGGTAGACGTCCTGGACGTGACGCAGCCAGTTGTCGATCAACCCAAGGCGGTCGCGCCGCAGCGAGGCCAATACGCCGCTGCATCCGTAATGGCCGCAAACGATGATGTGTCGGACCTTGAGCACGTCGACAGCGAACTGCATCACGCTAAGGCAGTTGAGATCCGTATGCACCACGAGATTCGCCACGTTGCGATGCACGAACAGTTCGCCCGGCAGAAGGCCAACGATCTCGTTTGCCGGCACGCGACTGTCCGCACATCCTATCCAGAGATAATTTGGCGATTGTTGCCGAGAAAGCTCGCGGAAGAAATCTGGGTCTCTCCGCAGAATTTGGTCAGCCCAAGCTCGGTTGTTATCAAAAAGATGGCGGAGCCTTCGCATAAGGTGAATTCCTACGTCGAAAAGACATTTTTAAGGATAAATGTCCAGTTAGAATAGACGCTTTGCCACACACACGCAATCCCCATTACATACTGCCGGGTTCTCGCATACCGATGTAGACGCAGTCCGATAAATCGGATACTTTGTCCTCCCGCTATCGGGAGACCGGAGACACCAGCCATCGCTGAAAAACCTTTGGAGTCCGGTGTTTATCCCGCGGAATTTGCCAATGCTCAGTCGCGCGTGGAGGCCCTGGCCAACACTAATCGTAGTGTGCTTGCGACGACTTGTCTTCCTCTTGCGACGTCACATCGTCGCATGGCGTTTTCATGTTTCGCAGCTTGGCTCTAAGCGTGACGTGGCTGAGGCCCAGGATTTTCCCTGCTTGGCTGCGATTCCCGTCAACCTGCTGCATGGCCTCGTGGATGATCAATCGATCAAATGCCTCCCGCGCCCGGCCGTAAACGTCGCTCTCACCGTTGGCGATCCAAGTTTTGACCGATTGTGGCAAGCTTTGCCAGTCTGAGTCAAAAATTGTGGCAAGGTCGAGGTCCGATTCCGTTTGAGATGCGTAATACTGCTGTACATCGGTCGGCAGGAATTCCGGCAGAATGGTTGGCCCTGCCGCGACGAGGATCGCCTGGCGGATTACATTTTGCAGTTCGCGCACGTTTCCCGGCCAAGAGTACGCCTGTAGTAACTCCAACGCCTCGGGCGAGATAGACTGCAACGACGCCCCCAACTGCCGGTTGAAGCGAAAAAGGAAATAGTGGGCCAGTTCCGCAATATCATCGCGCCGATCTCGCAGTGAGGGCAATGAAATCGTTACACCACTCAAGCGATAATACAGATCCTTGCGAAATCGACCCTGCTCGATCAATGAATCCAGATCCTGATTGGTGGCGGCAATAATCCGAACGTCGGCGAAGAGGCTCTCGCTCCCTCCCACTCGCTCGAAACACCCCTCTTGCAGCAGTCGCAATATCTTGGCCTGCGTGTGCGGTGCCATGTCTCCCACTTCGTCCAGGAAGAGCGTGCCGCCATGACATTGTTCAAACTTGCCGATACGGCGGTGTTCCGCGCCGGTAAATGCACCGCGCTCGTGGCCAAATAATTCACTCTCCAGCAACGACTCTGAGATAGCTGCGCAATTGATGGCCAGCAACGGAGCCCGGCTGCGGCGACTGTGGTGATAGAGTGCCCGAGCGATCAGTTCCTTGCCCGTTCCGCTTTCCCCAAGGATTAGGACGTTTATGTCTTGTGGGGCGACGCGGCCGATCTGCTTGCAGACGGTCTGAATAGCAACCCCGCTGCCAATCAATCGGTCGGGTTTGTCCTCGGGCCGCTCGCCCTCGTCGATAAGCGTGGGAACATGCACAAGCTGACTAATAGCCAGGGCCTGATCGACCACGCGCTTTAACTGGTTGGCATCCAGCGGCTTGGTAAGGTAGTCGTAGGCACCAAGCTTCATTGCCTCAATTGCGGTGTCGGTGGTTCCGAATCCCGTGATGAAGATAACGAGGCATCGCGGGTCGATCCGCCGCAACTCGTGAAATACGTCAAGCCCGGAGGTGCTTCCGAGCTTGATGTCGAGCAGAATGACGTCTGGAGAATGCTCCATCGTCAGACGCATTCCTTCCTCGGCAGTCTCGGCTCCCAGCACGGTGACCTCCGTGCGGCTGAAAACCGCCTTGATGCTGAGTCGGATACTCGACTCGTCATCGACCACGAGTAACTTGGGCATCGATCACCTCCTGATCCGTGCTGCAAGGTGGGGCTCGTTTCACTCGTCCCACCCTACTTTTCCGCAACAAAAACTAAGTAAAAGCCTGCTCCAATTCATCGAGCACGGAAAGTTCGGCTGCGGAAATCTTCTCGCCGAATCCAAGAAAGCCGCCCGCCGCCTCGGCAACTTGTCGAGCGCGATCCAATAATTCGTGTTGGAGTCTCTCGATTTCTTGGCTGTCCAACCGCTGACAGAGATCCTTAACATAATGTTTCCAGGCTTCCATCACTTCCGCCTTGGGTCGCCTTTTTAGCCATTGCTCCAGCAACGGGTAGCGGCCGTCCTGTGGCTGAATACCGGCAGCCTTGGCGAATGCAATGATCGTTTTGCGCTCTTCGGGCTGGACCCTGCCATCGGCCCAGGCGACGAGGACCAACGGAACGACTTCCAGGGCTGCCAGTGCCTCCGGTCCGATGTCCAGTTCGATCAAGCGATCAAGCAACACCTCGTCGTGAATACCGGAAACCTGGGCCAATTGGTCGCGGCGTTCCATTTTCGCCATGCGTTCTCGAAAGTCATTCCGAAGTTGTTGATCTTGCTCATGGAACATGGCATCAATGAGAGTCATTTGGGTTTTCTTTGAATAGCTTGGCATAATTTCCTGACCTTTTCTGTAAGCTGATTAAATCCTTGCATTAAGCCCGCGAGTACCGTTGCTCATCGCGAGCGATTCAGCGGCCTCGTAGATTCAATAAGGTTCTTCTGATTCCCTGAAAAACTACCTTTTCTCCCCGTAATTACTGGATCAGAACATTCTTTGCTCAATGGCAATTCGACCGTGAACAGGGCACCACATGGTTCGCGGTTGGCCGCGGTGAGTGTGCCGCCGTGTTGTTCGACGATCCGTCGGCTGATAGCCAAGCCCAGGCCCGTGCCTCGTTCTTTACTGGTCACGAAGGGTTCAAAGAGTCGCTGCATGATGGTTTCGGAAATTCCAATTCCATTATCGCAGAACGAAACCCGGCCTACAAGACATTTCGCATCCACTCGCGGTATCGCAATCCGCAGTTCTCCTCCTTCCGGCATCGATTCGATGCCATTGAGCAACAAGTTGACGAACACTTGGTGGAGTTGCTCGGGGTCGCCATTAACCAATAGGGGCGTGTTTGGGCACTCCTGATGCACGACCACTCCCTGCTGTTTTGCATAGCCTTCCACGAGGTTCATGGCTCGGCGCAAGGTATCGCGAAGATCGTGGTGGACCTTCTGCATTTGGGGAGGTCGGCCAAAGTCGAGAAGACCCTGGATCGTGTTCTCCATTCGGATGACTTGCTCCAGCACCACATGGATATGCTCGTCCGTGAGGGTTTGGCCTGGGAGCCCGTCTGCCGCTGTCTGCATGAGGAGTTTAACCGAGGTGAGGGGATTGCGGAGTTCGTGAGCTACACCCGCAGCCATTTCGCCTACGGCCGCGAGTCGGTCGGCAAGCATGGTTTCTCGGCGGGCCTGCTCAAGTTCATTCACGACTTGCCTGATCTGCGATGCGACCCGATCGACATGTTCTTGCAGAGCGGGTAAATCGTCCGAAGGACCCAGGTCGACTAGGCCTACTTCGCGATCCAGTCCGCTCGCGGCGTCTTTCAGGCTGATGCTGATCCGGGATATCGAACGCTGAAGCCTGTGGGCAATCCAAAGCCCCGAGATTATTCCGACGGTTGGGCCTACAATCCAAAGTGCGAGCATCACCCGACTAAAGACCACTCTCAGGCGGTCCCGTTGCGCGGTGGATTCCGCGACGATCCCTTCTTGGATTCTTAGCAATCTTTTGCACGACTCGGCAATGGCGTGTGCCGATCGCGACAGTTCTACGAGAGGCACTCCGTCCGGCCCTTGAGCCGACTTTGAATCAAGACGGGCATGGATGCGTTGCCGGTATTCCGAGAACTGTTTTCGAATGACCTCAACCAACGCGATGGCCTCGGGTGTCACGCTGCCAGCAGTGGCGTCGGCAAGATGGCCTTCAAGTGCCTTCTCCAGTTCGGTTACCTCGATTTGCGTGTGATTGTCGGCACGTTCAGATACTTCGATCGCCGTGGCCTGTAGTTGCCACAAGACATCTTGCATTGAATCGGTGGCTTGAATTGTCGTGAAATTCTCGGAAAAGTCCCCCGAATGGGAATGGTATACCCAATTAAGGTAGTAGACGGTCGCACCGCCGACAGCAAGCCACAGCAGACTGACAGCCGCAGTTGGCGTTACGAGTTTTTGCCACAACATAATCGTGTTACCTTTCTTGGTCACTTCTATACGCAATTGCAATGCCAGCCGCACCAAGAAGTCTGCGGGCGACACCCATTTGTCGCAACTCTATTCTAAGGAATGACTTGCGACAAGTCCACCTCCGCCAGTCCGCTGCACTGCTTGAAAGAATCTTTCATGCCAAAAGACATTATCTTTCACATTTCGACCGTGTCACACAACAGGCGGCGGCCGGAGAGAGTGAAGGCTTCCGCCGTAAAGTCTTCCCGCAACTATAGTTACACACAGAATATCTATCATTTTCATAGGATGGCACAATCGTTGCTCTAGTTCCGCTCGACAAAGTAAGGATCGGCGAACCAATAACTGTCGCAAGAATAGCAGCAGGCACACTCCGTGTGCCGTTCGCCCACACTCGGCGTGTGTGCATGACAGTTATTGATTCGCCGATCCTAAACCAATGACGCCCTCGCGGCGAAAGGAGTCGCTACATGACTTTCAGCATTTGTCTGAACCACGCGGTTCGGGCCTCGCGCACCAGTTCCATTGTTTTAGCCGCACTTCTCATCGTTGTGGTGGCGGGCGGGGCCAAGCGGGGCAGGCTCTTTGGGCCGTCGCGGGGCGATTCGGACGACAATGAACCGAAGCAGACGTTCTATCAGCCTCGTGAACTGCAAAGGGTGCGCCCGACGGAAATCGCATTACCCGCGGCTGACCCTAAGCCGGCGTCGATGTTCGCGAAAAATCTGCTGACCGACGAAGAGAAGAACGCATCTTCGGTTGACCAAGGCAGCAAACCGGCGGCCCCCGCAGCGATCGGTGACCCGTTGGCGGCCGGCAAAGTGGCTCTCATGGTACAGGAGATCGCCACGGCCATTCGTTTGCGCCAACTGGAGTCGGAGTTCTCCCGCTGGAGCAGTTATATGGCCAGCCGCATGGATGTGAGTGCTGGAAAGAACACTGGCTCAGAGCTTGCCGGCAATTGCCGCCTGAAATGGTACGATCGGATGATGCGCAATCCAACTGCCGCACCGGCGGAAGCGGAGAGATTCACGCGAGAACTGCATCAAGCAGTGCTGGGCGGGGTGGCTGGAGTAGCGAAAGTACTGCGTATCGCACGGGAAAAGCTTGATTTACCCAAACGAGACCTCCCGCCGATGCCCAAGGTGCAGTCCCATGAACAAGCCCTTGAAGTCCTACAGCAAGTGCTTGTGGCTGTACATTCTAACTACTCGGCCGCCCTCGCTCCGTTAAGCAAGTCGGAGATCAACGAGGTGGCGGACCGTTCGTACTCAGTTTTTGTCGGGGGAAACAATGTCGGGCACACATTGAATGATCGTTCTTCCGCTCGCCGACTGTGCGACCTGATGGAGAAGATGGACCGGGGCGCAATGCTGGCGGCGGCCGAGGATATACTCCCCTTAATCACCGAAGAGTTCCGTAAACAACTCGATGCGATTCCCGAAGAAGGGGACGTGAAGGTGCCTGGGGTGTCGGGCCGCGTACTCAAGAGGATTACCACGCCGGTTGGCACGATCCTGGTTGGCGGACGCGATAAGAACGTCTACCGTCTCGATGAAATGCCGGATGTAGCCGCCGTGATCGACCTGGGGGGCGACGATGAATATATCGAGGGAGTTGTTTCCAGCCAACGACCCGTGTTGGTGATCATCGACCTCAAGGGCAATGACGTGTATCGCGGTACGCGACCGGGAATCCAGGGTGGGGTAATTCTGGGCGTATCGTTGTTGCTGGACTGGGAAGGCAACGACATATACGACGCACGCGATGTGGCCCAAGGCTCATCAATCGCCGGAATCGGCATCCTCATCGACAACGGCGGCAACGATGTCTACAAAGCCCAGCGTCGCGTGCAGGCACATGCCTTGGGCGGTCTGGGTATCTTAATCGATCGCAGCGGCGACGACCGCTACCGCTGTGCGATGTGGGGCCAAGGCTTTGGCGGGCCACTAGGTTTTGGACTACTCGACGACGTGACCGGCGATGATCGCTATTTCGCCGGTGGTACCTATCCTGATTCCTACAAGGAAACTCCGGGATTGGAGGGATGGGGACAGGGCGTTGGCGCAGGCATCCGGCAGGTTGCCAACGGCGGGATCGGCGTGCTGTTGGATGGCTCGGGCGATGATGTATATGAATTCGACTACCTTTCCCACGGCGGCGGTTACTGGTTTGGATTAGGTTTTCTACGCGACTTCGCCGGTAACGACAAGCACTTGGGTTCCACCGAAAAGGCGTATAACGGCGGTTCCCGCACCCAGCCCGAGTATCAACGGTTTGGAAATGGCTGGGGTTGTCACTTTTCCATGGGTTTCCTCTTCGATGACGCCGGGGACGACGTGTATCGTGGCTGGATCATGGGCATTGGCTTTGGCTGGGACTGCTCACTGGGCATGTTGGCCGATTTTGGTGGCAACGACCGTTATGAAGGCAATAGCAGCACGGTCCAGGGACAAGGGGCTCAAGGCAGTATGGGGATACTTTTCGATTATGGCGGCAACGACGTCTATACCGGACAGAGCCAGGCCTATGCGTTACCCAGCATGTCCTATCATCCTTTGCCTGCGTGCGGCGGGAACTTCAGCTTCCTGATCGATTACGGTGGCAAGGATGAGTATGGCTGCAAAGCCAGCAATAATGCTATTACTCAGCGCGGTTGGGCGGGTGGATTTCTCATCGACCGCCCACGCACCGGCGAGACTACCGTTGATGCCGTTACAGGATCGCAGACGGCTAATTCTACCACCAAAACCGTTGCCCGACCGCCAGGGCAGTAACTACCTGAAAGAGCCGAAAATGTTAGTACTAACTCGAAAAGTTGGGGAACAAGTGGTCGTTCCGCAATGTCAGTTGACGATGACCATTCTCGATGCCACACCTAGCCGGGTTCGTCTCGGGATCTCGGCCCCGGCCAACCTGGTTGTGCATCGTGGTGAAGTGCGCGAACGGATTCTTGCTAAAGTGCCCTTGGACATTGGAGAAGCTATGATGTCAGTCCGTATTCTAATCGCCGATCGGGATGAGTTTCTTTTGGCTACCTATCGCGAGCATCTCAGCCAACACGGTGCAATCGTGGCCACGGCCACCACCGGCCTGGCGTGCATGGAAAAGTTGCGGGACTTCGCGCCGGATATCCTCGTACTGGACCCAACGATCCTATGGGGAGGGGGCGAGGGAGTATTGGCTTTGATGCATGAGGAGCCAGAGATTCGGCCCATTTGCGTGCTCCTTCTCATGTACGGTGGAAATCGGAGCCTCCTCTATCGACTTTCGTCATTCCGAGTCGACGACTACCAGACAAAGCCGCTCAGCCCCAGGCAGTTGACGGAACGCTTATACACCATGCATACGTTGTCCACCGCCGCAGCCATACTGAACAACACGGTGGCCCCAGCACCATCAAGGTCATTCGCCTTTACGCGGTAGGTGGTGGCAAGGCCGTGAATGAACATAAACGAGTTGGTATATGGATTATATTATTTTCAACTGGAACACCATTTTTTGGGGCGTGGTCGCCTTACTACTCAGCTTTGCGCTGGGCACCATGGTGTTGATTGCATTTGTGGCGACATTACCCCCCACATTCCTTCAGACCCCGGATACATCGTTGGGCAGTACACAGGCGAATCCGGTACCGCGTTGGGTTCGTAGGATCGGAAAGAACCTCGTCGGACTTTTGGTCATTGCGATCGGCCTAGTTTTGGCATTACCAGGGGTTCCAGGACCAGGACTGCCGTTTGTTTTGGTTGGGCTAATTCTTGTTGATTTTCCCGGAAAACAACAATGGGTGCGGAAGTTATTGAGTGTGCCAGGAGTCTTGAGCGGAATCAATGCGTTACGTGTACGTCTCGGAAAACCATCTCTGGCAAGTCCCCAAGGACCGGCAAATCAATAACTGTCGTGAAATATTTAGCAGGTACACCCCGTGTGCCGTCCACTCACACTCGGCGTGTACGCGATACGCGACAGTTATTGATTCGACGATCCTAACACATGTTAGTGAGAATGGCCAACGGAGATTTCAAAACCTTTAATCCCTTCAAGGAGCATAACGATGCAATTGCAGATTCGCAGCAAGAATTTTCGGTTACATGTTGACGATCGCGACACCATGGAACGCCGCATACAATTCGCCCTCAACCGTTTCGACGGACAGATATCGTCAGTGATCGTGGGCCTTGAGGATTTGAACGGTCCCCGAGAAGGCGTCGATAAACAATGTCGCCTCGTCGTGCGGATGCCGAATTGTGGAAAGATAACCATCGAAGAGACTAGCCACAACGCATTGGCCGCCGTCGCGTCGGCTGCGGACCGGGCTGGTCAAGTTGTCAGTCGGACACTGCAACGGCGACGAAGTTCGAGGCATTGTCGAACATCCATTTACCCAATGTCACCTGAACCTGAACTGCCTCAGAGCTTGCACATCGAGACGAATGTTCCTAGCGAGGCACAACAGCAGGAGTTCGCATGATGTTGGTCGCAAATGCACGAAATGGCCAAGATGTGGTACATCGATACCATGACGCGCACGAATTCAAGAGGAACTCAGACCTAGGAAAAGCTCCATTGCCTATTCACTCGGCTATGGATCTACAATATATTCTCGCGAGTTCCATTTCCCACCGCACAGGTGGGCGGGTCCGTTTGCCAAAGGTACAGATCCTCGGATCTCGCGTCGTTGTGAGTGGTTGGGCTGCCTCTTATCATGCCATTCAACTCGCCCTGGCCGGCCTCCTTGAAACATTCCATGCAATGGGGCTTGATCGGCCGGAAGTGATTGAGTTGGATATCGAGGTTGTACCAGAAGAACCAGTAAGAAATCATAAGCCTGAACCTGTACGGGCACGATGAGAGGAGGTAAAGAGACACACAACATGGCAATTACCTTCGACATTCAGAATGCCTCGGGCCTTACTCAAAACTGCGCCGCCGAGAGGCTGCAAGAAGATGGTTACAACGAGTTGCCTTCCAGCCGGCAGCGCACTATCCTGACGATCGCCCTGGAAGTCGTCCGCGAGCCTATGTTCTTGCTGCTGGTCGCGTGCGGCGTACTCTATATGCTCACGGGTGAGTTGACGGACGCCCTGATGCTCCTCGGCTTCGTTTTCGTGGTCATGGGGATCACCATCGTCCAGGAGCGGCGAACCGAGCGGGCCTTAGAGGCACTCAAGGATCTGTCCAGTCCAAGGGCTTTGGTCATTCGGGACGGAAAGCAAATGCGCATCCCCGGCCGGGACGTCGTCCGCGGTGACATCGTGCTTGTGTCCGAGGGTGACCGCGTTCCGGCAGATGCCGTTCTCCTGCAAGGGATAAATCTCTCCATTGATGAATCGTTGCTCACCGGCGAATCGGTGCCGGTGAGCAAGGTTCCAGGCACCGGTTCACCGGAAATGGGACCGCCGGGCGGTGACGATTTGCCTTTTCTGTTCTCCGGCACCCTGGTCACCAGTGGTCAGGGCGCGGCGGAGGTTCAGCGAACCGGCATGCGGACTGAACTTGGCAAGATCGGCAAGGCCATTCATGGTATCGAGTCGGAGCAGACACTCCTACAGAAAGAGACGGGCAAGCTCGTCCGCTATCTGGCCGCCGTCGGATTGACCCTCTGCGTAATTGTCGTGGTGGCCTTTGGCCTCAGTCGCGGCAACACGGCCGACTCCTGGAAGGAGGGTTTCTTAGCAGGAATCACCATGGCTATGGCGACCTTGCCCGAGGAACTCCCCGTGGTCTTGACGATCTTCCTGGCATTGGGGGCGTGGCGTATATCGCGACACCGGGTGTTGACCCGCCGCATGCCGGCCATCGAGACCCTTGGTGCCGCAACCGTACTCTGCGTCGATAAAACCGGAACATTGACCCTGAATCAGATGTCCGTGCAGCAATTGTCCAGCGAGGGAGGTGACTTTGAAGTCGCTGGTCAGGCAGACGGCATGCTACCGGAGAAGTTTCATCGCACCCTGGAGTTCGCGGTACTCGCCAGCAAGCGGGATCCCTTCGATCCGATGGAGAAGGCGATACGGCAGTTGGGCGATCGGCACTTGACAGGCACCGAGCACCTTCACGCCACATGGACCCTGGTACATGAGTACCCACTTTCACCGGAACTGCTGGCACTCTCACATGTCTGGCAATCACCAAGCGGTGCCGACTACATAGTCGCCGCCAAAGGCGCGCCGGAAGCGATTGCCGACCTGTGTCACTTTGATGCACCGCAGAACGAAAAGCTGGCGGGCAACGTGACTGCGATGGCCGGTCGCGGGCTACGTGTGCTTGCCGTGGCTGAAGGCCGTGTTAAGCCGACCGAATTACCCTCCGGCCAACATGACGTTCACTTCAAGTTTCTGGGCCTAGTTGGCCTTGCCGACCCAGTTCGCCCGGAAGTCCCCGCAGCCATCCAGGAGTGTTATCGCGCTGGTGTCCGGGTAATCATGATTACGGGGGACTACCCAGTGACGGCCCAAAGCATTGGGCGGCAGATTGGCCTGAATTGCCCGGAGTCGGTCATTAGCGGCCCGGAACTCAATAAAATGAGTGAACAAGAACTCGCAGAACGTATTCGGGTTGTCAATATCTTTGCACGCGTCGTGCCGGAACAGAAACTACAGATTGTGAACGCCCTGAAGGCCAATCGCGAGGTGGTCGCCATGACGGGCGATGGGGTGAATGACGCACCAGCCCTCAAGGCGGCCCATATCGGAATTGCCATGGGTGGGAGAGGTACGGACGTGGCTCGCGAGGCGTCCGCCCTCGTGCTGCTTCAGGATGATTTCGCATCGATCGTTCAGGCCGTGAAGATGGGACGGCGGATCTTCGATAATATCAAGAAGGCCGTCTCCTACATCTTCGCGGTCCACGTTCCGATTGCCGGATTGTCGATGGTCCCCGTCTTCTTTTCCGATTGGCCGCTGTTGCTCCTGCCGATTCATGTGGTCTTCCTCGAACTGATCATCGATCCGGCTTGTTCGGTGATCTTCGAGGCGGAAGATGCGGAGCCTAATACGATGAACCGCCCTCCGCGCAACCCCACGGAGAGGCTTTTCAACCTCCGCTCGGTCGGCTTGAGTCTTCTTCAAGGTGCGAGCGTTCTGGCCGTTCTACTGGTCGTATACTGGGCGGCGGGACTGCTAGGGCACGCGGAGGATGGCACCCGACGGGCACTGGTATTTACGACACTGGTCGTGGCCAACATCTCGCTGATCCTCACGAATCGTTCTTGGTCGCGCACCATCCTGTCCATGTTCAAGGAGCCGAACGCGGCTTTGTGGTGGGTGGTGGGTGGTGCCGCAGTCATGTTGACCATTGTGCTTAATGTGCCTTTCGTTCGCGAACTGTTCCATTTCAATCAATTGCATGTCGTTGATGTGGCGATATGTATTGCTGGTGGTATCGTCAGTATCCTCTGGTTTGAAGCGATCAAGGCCCTCAAAATCAGACTGGCCTAAACAATCAAGGAGTTGAATATGCAGAACTTTCAAGAACACAGATGGCGCTATTTCGGACGGATGGTCATGACAGGGGGCATCGTAATAGCGGCAACCGTCGTTGTCTTGCAATACATCGGCGATAGGCAATTCCTTCACGCTCAAGCAGCGGTGCTCGCGGCTCAAACCGATCAACAGACTTTGGCGTCGGTCGATCTTGAACTGCTCAAGGCAGAGGGACTCTCCAAGGCATTTCGGCTCGCTGCCCAGAAGGTGTTGCCCGCAGTGGTTGTAATCAAGGCCGGTGTATCGCCGGATTGCCCGCGTTGTGGCCGTGCCCACGAGCCAGAAGAGGAAGACACTGGGTTGTCAGCCGATGTGAGCCAAAAGAGATCCCTCGACAGCCTTGGGTCGGGATTTATCGTAGCTCCCACGGGAACCGTGTTGACCAACAAACATGTTGTAGCGGATAACCGCCGCCTGGTTGTTCAAACGGCCGACGGCAAGCAGTTCCCCGTTAAAAAAGTCAAGATCGACCAAGAACATGACGTGGCGGTATTGAGTATCGAGACGAAGACGCTGCTGCCCTTCGTCTCCTTGGGCGACTCGGAAAAGATGGAGATCGGAGATTGGGTACTCACAATTGGCTGTCCGCTGGAACTAGAGCAGACCGTCAGTGCTGGCATCATCAGTGCGAAGAACCGGTCATTCTGCCTTAATCACCAAACAAGGTATTTACAGACGGACGCAGTCGTCAATCCGGGAAGCTCCGGAGGCCCACTCGTAGCACTCAACGGTACGGTCATCGGCATTACCACGTCGATTGCCTCCCGTGATAATGGCTATCAAGGGATCGGGTTTGCTGTTCCCGTGAATTTTGTGAAACCGCTGCTTGCAAAGTTCAGCGAAGCACCGGCCAAGGCGGCGGTCCCCAGCGAGCGGTAATGTAAATATGGGTCTGTAAATTTGTGAGGAAGACATAAAACAAGGAGAAACACGGTCTGTCGAGAGGAGGTGCTGTATGGAAACATGGGAAACAGTTCTGGTCTGCACGACGATTGGGCTGATCGTGGTTATCGCCATCGCCAAAGTGATATTCGTCCTTCGGTTCGGCGATGACGGTACGCCAGAGGGTCGCCGTACCATAACTCGTTACAACATGACCAATCAACCTAGCAAATGACCATGAAAGCACTAGACAGCTTTGATACCGGACCATCTGGCAAATCGCTCAAGGAGGAGATTTGATGAAACGTAATCTACATTCGGTAATGACTTCCGGGCTTGTCATCTTTACAGTCGCGATGTCCTGTCAGCGACTGCAAGCGGCGACTGCGTTCGTGGAAAAGGCACTGAGGCGAATGCCAATGCAAGAAGGTGTCGATTACGATCAACCGAGTGCTGCCGATATCGAAAATTGCAAACTCGTCGCAAAAAAGAACGGAAATCAGGTCGGCTGGATCGTAGAGGCCCCGAACGGCCTCCTGCTGCGGAATCTTATTGACACCAATGGCGACAATATTATTGACCAATGGAGATATTTCAAGGACGGTGTCGAAGTCTACCGCGAGATGGATACAAGGTATACCGGGAAGGCCGATGAGTTTCGCTGGCTGCACCAGGGTGGCAGCCGTTGGGGCGTTGATGGGGACGGCGATGGCAAGATCGATCAATGGAAAGTGCTCTCCCCCGAGGAGACAACGGCGGAGTCCGTTGCAGCGCTGGCGAACCGTGACACAGCGCGGTTCGCCAGCGTCCTCCTCACTCCACGAGAGCTTGCGGCACTCGGCCTAGGCGACGAGAAAGCCAAACAGATAGGTCTACAAATCGAAAAAGCGGATAGTGCATTCAGGGTCGCAGCCGCTCAGCAAACGACAATTATACCGTCCAGCAGGTGGGTGCAGTTCACCGGAGGAAGGCCGAGTCTCATGCCAGCAGGCACCGATGGGGCGACCAAAGACCTGCGTGTGTACGATAACGCCGGAGCCACAGTACAGACTGGTGGTAGATTCGTCCACCTGCAGATCGGCACTCTCGTACAGGTAGGCGATGTGTGGAAGGTAATCGAGGCTCCTATCCTGGATAGCAAAAGAGAAACGCCGTTGGTCAGCGGCCACACCTTCTCACTTGTTTCAGCTTCAAACAAAGACGCGGAGGCTCAGCAGGGGCTGGCCGAGGAAACTCTGAAGCAAATGACGGAACTGGAGAAGTATGATCCCTTGGACTTGCGCCGCGCGGACATTCTGGAAAAACTGGCCCAACAAGCTCGAACCGTCGCGGATCGTGCAATGTGGTATCAGCAAATGGCGGACACGCTAAGCTCGGCGGTGCAGTCTGGCAATGCTCCCAGCGCGATTAAGAGGCTAGAATCTCTCCAAGAATTCCTCCAGAAAAACAAGACCGACAAGGCACTCGTTGCCTACGTCCGATTTCGCACTATTACGGCGGAGCATTCACAGAAACTTCAGTCACCAAAGGCTGACTATGCCAAAATCCAAACAGAGTTCAACAAAAGCCTGGAACAATTCATTGCAGATTACCCAAGCGTTCCCGATACAGCCGAGGCCATGTTGCAATTGGGAATTGCCCGTGAGTTTGATGCCCAAGAAGACGATGCCAAGAAATGGTACACACGCACGGTGAGCGAGTTTGGTGGCACGTCTGCTGCGTTGAAGGCTAGAGGGGCAATTCTTCGCCTCGATTCGGTCGGAAAAACGATTTTTCTGTCGGGCAAGAGCATTACTGGCGAAAAGCTTCTATTGGCGGACTACCGCGGCAGGGTCGTTCTTATCCACTACTGGGCAACTTGGAGTGAACCAAGCAAGAGAGACTTGGCTACACTCACGCAACTCGTGACTAAATACGGGCCACAGTTCACGGTGATCGGTGTCAGCTTGGACAACAGCCCCAAGACCGTGAGCGACTTCCTGGTTGCCAACAAGCTACCTTGGGCGCATATCCATGAGGAAGGCGGCATGGATAGTCCACCCGCGAATCAACTCGGAATTCTGACGGCACCGACAATGCTCTTGGTCAATCAGGAAGGCAAAGTGGTCAATCGTGCGATCGGTGCGGCTGAGATCGAAACCGAATTAAAGAAGCTGCTGCGTTAAGGCGAATCAATAATACCAAAAGGAATTGAATGATGCGAACGAAACAAACGGTTACTAGTCTGGTAATACTAACGCTTTTTTTGACTGCGGCTCCGGTGCTCGCCGATACGGCCGAGGAGACATTCGCCAAAGGTGAGACGTTGCTGAGGAATGGGGATTTTTCCGCAGCACTGCAATCTTACGCTACGGCAGCCCGCGCTGATCAGAGCAACCCGGAGTACATGCAGCATTACACGATGATGCGGCGAATCGTTGATCTTCGCAATCGCCTGAACACCGAAACGAACCCTCAGCGATGGGAATACATGGCTAAGGGGCTGCGAGCGTTCTACGCCAGCGAACAAATCTATCCAGACCTGCTCAAATTGGACCAGGAGCTTCACCTGCGGCTGAAGTCGGCAGACTCAGCGGCGATGCTGGCAGAGACGCAACTGGCACTGGATCAGAATGCCGCTGCCACAAAAACCCTTTCGCTGGAGCCGAGTGAGGCGACTGAGATGACGCAATCGCTATTGGGAATTGCGCTCGTGCGGTGCGGAAAAACTGACTCCGCCAAGCAGATTGCCGAGAAACTCAGTTTGCCCGGCGACGCCAGTCCTAGTGTCACCTACGCTGCAGCGCGGCTTTATGCAGCGACTGGGGACTCAGCCAGAGCGATCGGACTGCTGAGTGCTTGTTTCCAGGCAGTTGCACCGAGCCAATTGGAAGGTTTTAAGAGCCGCGCCAAGCAATGTCCTGAGTTTGCAGCGATCGCATCGAATCCCGAGTTCGCTCGCGCCCTTGAAACCAAGTCCAAGGTGCCTGAGTCAAAGTGCAGCGAGGGCAGCAGTTGCGCCGGGTGCCCGATGAGCAGAAAGTGCCCTAAGAGCCAGAATGACCGCAAATAACACTCGATGTGCATTTCAGGCCGGGCTACTCGTAATGACGCTGACAGGCGTATTCCTGTTCGGTACGAATGCTGAAGCGTGGTGCCCATTTGGCGGTGCCGAAGCAATCTACACATACCTTCGTGAGGGCAACCTACTTTGTTCCTTGGGCGTATCGAATTTTTATGCCTTGGGGGCCGTAGTTTTGACAGTCCTTCTCTTGCGCCGCGCATTTTGCGGATACGCATGCCCCCTCGGTGCGATCTCCGAATGGCTAGGGGTCGCCAGCCGTCGATTTGGCATGCGAACATTGCGAGTTTCGGCAAAGCTAGACCGCGTGTTGTCGCTCAGCAAGTACGTGGTCCTGGCGGCAATTCTGGCGGCGACATGGCAACTAGGCGAATTGGCCTTTCGGGGCTATTGCCCCGCCTATGCTCTGCTAAGCCGACACGGTGCCGACATTACCGTCTGGGCCTATGTGGTTGCGGGAGCGGTGGCAGCAGTCTCACTGCTTATCACGATGCCGTTCTGCCGCTGGTTCTGCCCACTGGCGGCGGTCTTGAATCCAGTCGCTCGCATTGGTCTCGCGCGAATCAAACGCGATAGCACGAGTTGCACCAATTGCGGCCAATGCGCAGCATCGTGCCCGATGGCAATCCCAGTGGACCAACTGCGGCAGGTCACTGCGTCCCGCTGCCTCGCCTGCATGAACTGTATCGAAGCGTGCCCGAACAGGGGGCAGCGTGCGATTTTCTGGGGACCACCGGAATGTCTGGGGCACGCATGGCCCAAGGCGACGGTTATCGCGATCCTGCTCGCATGTAGCGTGGCGGCCGTGGCGGCTGCGTACTTGATGCCACTGCCCGCGTTCGTGAATAGTCGTGGCGCAGCACCTGATCGAGTTGCCTCATTCGAGTTGCGAATCCGGGAGCTTACCTGTCGCGGGCGAGCCAACCTTTTGGTAGGGTTCCTCGAACGCGATGATATTTATCAAGTCCCTGGCGCAGGCCCAGATAATCTCGGCTACTATAAACTCGAAGCCTGGCCCGATCCCGTTATCGCTTTGGTTCGTATCACCTATGATCCGGAAATCACCGACGAGGACAGCATCAAGCGGGCGATAACCGAACCATACTATGGCATGGCGGAGAACCGCTGGTGGCTGTCGCCCTTCCAAATCGAAGGTTACACCACGCTAGGCTTTGAACCGGAGAATCAATAACCATTCGTTCGTTTTGCTCGACGACTACTCCTATGTTTTAGAGAACCCGTTCGTCCGCCATGGACTAACGCCGCAGGGTATTGTCCACGCATTCACCGGCATTACCGTGGGCAACTGGCATCCAGTCACGATGCTTTCCCACATGCTCGACTGCCAACTGTTTGGCACCGAGGAGGGCGCGGGCTGGCACCATACGGTCAACTTGGCACTGCACGCGGCCAACACGGTCCTGCTTTTCATCGCGCTGCGGCGGATGACGGGAACCCTCTGGCGCAGCGCATTGGCAGCAGCACTTTTTGGCCTGCATCCTTTGCACGTTGAAACGGTCGCCTGGGTTTCGGAACGCAAAGATTCATGCCGCTTTGCGCTGGGGCGGGCTGAAATCGAGCGAGAACCGCTTCGCGGGGAGCTTGGAACGCACGAGGCTGGGCAGAAGCTTTTGCAGACCCTCAATGCGGGTGACGACGTCGACAATCTGTTTGTTGCCGCTTAAAAATTGCTGCTGGTTCTGCTCCAGCACTTCGGCCTTGAGGCGTGACAACTGGGTTAGGCAGGCACTCAGTTCAGCCTCGCCAAATTCGCCCTGGCAGGCTGCCCGTTGGGCGTCGAGATCCAGATGGCTACATTCCTGCTGGTAGAGTCCTACCTCGACTTTGCGGCGGCGAATCCACTGCCAAGCGAGAAGAATGGCAGATAGAATCGAGATTATCGAGCCGATAAACCCCTGGATCTTGGTCAGCAGTTTCTGAAACGGCCAGGGATCGGCGCGGTGAATATAAGCAACCGTGCCGCGATGCGCCCGATAGTCGCCCGACCGCTGGAGCAATGCCGGATCCAGTTTCTTGACGTTTGCCCGTTGGGCAAAATCGCTTTCGTAAAACACCTCCAGAAGTCGCTCGATGGCCAAACTCGACACGGCCCGATGCGCGATAAGCACGCCTCGGACCCCAATCGAGTGGATCGGTTTCGGCGGCACCGCGGGACTGGCGCTATAGGTGTGTGCCGGGATCAGGATGTCTTCAAAACAGGGTTTCCGCAGCGAGAGCGCCTCGCCCATCGGTAACTCCAATAGTTGATAGCCGAACTGGCGCACGAGCTTTTCCCCCAGCGGCGAGGGCAAGGGCGAGAGGCTGAAAATCGCGTCGGGCATGGTATCGGGGGATGACTTCATCAGATCCTCAAAGGCGCGTGAGTCAACGACAAAATCCTTTCCGCCCGTCAGGCCGATGAACTTGAGAATATCCTCGGCCACGCTTCGCACTCCGGTCCCCGTCGAGCCCATGAAGATGGTGTGGCCGCGAAGTCCCTCGAGTCCCCGATCGTAAATCGCCGGTTTGACGAAAAGGTGCAGGGTCTGACAGTCCAGCAGGGTCACCTGCCGGACTTTTTCGGCGGGAATCGACAAACCGGCTGGAATCGTCGTCGCGTCCAACTCGTGCTTGCTCACCTGCTCAACGGCGTCTTGGGCTCGAAGTTTCCATTGAATCTCGATCTTCAAATCTCGGGATTCGGCCTCGTCGCAAAGGATGTCGGTCAAGCCTTCGCGATACTTCAATTCCATGCCGGCCCCGAGTTTTAGGGCCTCCACGGTCGTTTGATTGAAAAAGTACCAAAGACCTACGGACGCCCCCAGGGCCAGCAGGGCCAGCAGGGCGAAAACGTGCCTGCTCATCTGCTTGGGAAGTGGCAGGTCGGGAATCGGAAAGGGAAGTCCGGCCATTGTGTGTCTCGTCGCATGGGAAAGGTCGACAGATCCTGGCGAAAAAATCGCCGCGTACCGCAACTTATCCGTAATGTGGCTTCAACTGTCAAGATGAATTCGTGTCAATTTGGGAGGGCTGCGCCGGCTATATCCAGGTTTCTGGTGTCAGTTATGCCGTTTGCACCGCATCCTCCTTGCGGCTGGCCTATGACGGATCTAGCGGTTCTCTCGCGCCCGACTTTTCTGATGTCAGGGTTGCATCGGTTCTGCCGATGGGAAGCACGGAGCCGATTGTGATTCTTTTGACCGCCTGCGCTGATTTGCGATCTGTGTCGAAAGAACGGCTATTGCCACAAAACCCACCTGTTCATTCCAGTAAGTCCCTGCCTCAAAACACCGATTGCCCACCGGCGCGAGGAGTTTAACCATGCAACATGCCTATCGACATACCCACTTGTTTTACCTTGCAGCCGCGGCACTTTGCCTGAGCGGATGCACGAGTTTTTCAGACTACTTTCACAACGGTTTCAAGGTGGGACCCGAGTATAGTTCCCCCAAAGCCGCAGTCGCGCCACAGTGGATCAACACCACCGATATCCGCGTGCGCTCCCAGTCCGCCGACCTGAGCCGCTGGTGGTGCGTTTTTAATGACCCCGTACTCAACGATTTGGTCAACCATGCCTATAACCAGAACATCACCCTGAAAGCGGCAGGCACCCGTATCCTTCAAGCTCGGGCTATGCTGGGAATCGCCACGGGCGAACTCTTCCCGCAATCACAAAATGCGGCTGGCGGCTATCGCCGCAGTGCTTCCTCATCGAATCCCCTCTTTCCAGGTGGTGCCAAATACAGCGATCAGTGGAATTTTGGGTTCAACTTGGCCTGGGAACTGGACTTCTGGGGTCGATTTCGCCGCGCCGTGCTGGCTAGCGAGGCCCAACTGGACGCATCGGTGGAGGACTACGACGCCGTCTTGGTCACCTTGGTGGGCGACGTGGCCACAAGCTACGTCCTTATGCGCCAGTACCAAGAGCAGATTGCATTGGCCAAGCAGAACGTGAAACTGCAAACCGACGTCCTGAAGATCGTCCAAGCCCGTTTGGATGCCGGACGCACCAGTGAACTGGACGTCGATCAGGCACAAAGCACGCTCGCGCAAACGGAGGCCCAGATCCCAGCGTTTGAAATCCTATTGCGACTGAGCCAGAACCAGCTTTGCGTCTTGTTGGGTATTCCGCCCACCGACCTGCAAGCCCGTCTGGGACAGCGGTCAATTCCCACGGCACCGCGGGAAGTGGTGGTGGGCATTCCGGCACAATTGCTGGAGCGACGGCCCGACATCCGCCGCGCCGAACGTAACGCCGCGGCCCAGGCCCAGCAAATAGGTATCGCTCAGACCGACTGGTATCCGCACATCTCGATCAACGGCACTCTGGGCTACTCGGCCCAGAATGCGTCGCAGTTGTTCACCTACCAAGCCTTCAATGGCAGTGTCGGACCGTCGTTTCAGTGGGATATCCTCAACTACGGCCGGATCGCCAACAATGTCCGCTTGCAGGATGCTAAGTTTCAGGAAACCCTGCTGATCTATCGCAACGCCGTACTGACCGCAAACGCAGAAGCCGAAAACGGACTGATCACCTTTCTGCGCGCCCAGGAGCGGGCAAAACTCCTTACCGAGAGCGTTGTCGCCGCCGACAAGGCGTACAAGATCGTCGTCAGCCAGTATCGCGTGGGTACGGTTGATTTCAACCGCGTCGCCACCATCGAGCAGAATCTGGTGCAGCAACAGGATCTCCAGGCCCAGGCTCGCAGCCAAATTGCGGTGGGCCTGATTCAGATCTATCGGTCGTTGGGTGGCGGTTGGCAAATTCGCCTCGGCCAGAGCGTGGTTTCCAGATTGCCGCAGCCGACGCCAGCCCCAGCGGGCGAGGAGAATGCACCCGTTCCGGTACCCAATCTGGATCTTTAGGTGCGAAAATCGGGCTCTCCGCCGGATTTGCGGATAATTGTGGTGCGGGCGTCTCGCCTGCCCAAGGTGTTGTGGCTGAACCAGGCAGGCGAGACGCCCGCACCACAAACTTGGCGGAGAGCCGATTTTCCAAGCCCCGATTTTCCAAGCCCCGGCTGGAAATCCAAGGAACAATCGGATATGATTCAGGCGAGGTCTGTATCAAGAATCGAAACTTCTGGAGGTTTGCCGTGTCTTGGAATTTCCGAAAAACAACTGCATTGCTATGGTTGGGGCTAGGAATTATGGTTGGATTGATGGTGGCCGGCCTTTGGCCCAGCGTGCCTTTACACGCGGTAGCCACGGACAAGATCGACACCTTTAGCATGGCTACCGGACCGGTCGAAGGCGAGTATGAGGCTGTCTATTTCCTCGACCACCTCACGGGCGATTTGCATTCCTACGTGATCGGCCGCTCGGCCATGGCTACCAACGGTTTCGGCGTGATCCAACATTGCTATCGCAACGTACTCCAAGATTTCAAAACCGATGGCGATAAAACTCCCAAGTTTCTCATGGCTACTGGCCTCTGCGACCTCAATCGCGGCGGTGGTCGTGGGGGGAACATGCCGAGCAGATCCCTACTCTACATTGCCGATGTCGCCAGTGGCCAGGCCGGTGCCTATGCCTTGCCTTTCAATACAACGCAGCACGTCAGTGGCCGACCTATTCTTAACGCTGAGTTTCTCCCGATCTGCAGCTTCCCCATCCGCAAGGTTCTCGCAGCACCCAAAAAAGGCAAGGCCAGCGACGCCTTTTGATCGTTGGCGACAGGATATCGAGCTGCCCGGATGCACCCAGGCAAGGGAGTAGCCCGGAAATTGAATAATTGATTCCGTTCCGCGAAGTGGGCATCCATTTCCAGAAAAACAGCAATACCGACGTTGACAGGACGTGTGAACTCGTTAAATTAAAGGCTGTTAGGATTCTGCATCCGCGCGGAATGCTTACGGACGGGCTCTTGCAGGCGACAAAAGAACGACCGCCAAAGCGATTGAAGGGAGGATCCCATGGACGATTTGCGGGATGTACAACCCGTCTCGCCCGAGTTGCTAAACCTTGTTCCCAGGACGTTGGTTGAGGCCGAGGCCCTTGCCGATTCCATTGAAAAGGCCGTCCAGCAAGAAACTGCCGGAGGCGTGGCCAATCTTTCGGTTATCGTTCACGGTGATCGTGTCTGGCTTCACGGTTCGTGTTCCAGCTACTACTGCAAGCAATTGGCTCAACATGCCGCCATGGCCGGCCCCATCGGCCTGAATTTGACGAACTGCATTGAGGTTGACTGAGCCAACGCCGAATACACGTCGCGTGGCGATTACCGTTCGCGGTATCGTTCAAGGTGTCGGTTTTCGCCCGTTTGTTTATCGAACGGCCCGTAATCACGGGCTGATCGGCTGGGTTCAGAACGAGGCCGACGCCGTGCGTCTGGAAGTCTCTGGACCTGCGGCTGAGGTTGTTGATTTTCTGGAATCGCTGCAGAGCGGGGCACCACATCAGGCCAGAGTCGACTCGGTCGAGGTCGAAGAATTGCCGGTGGCTCTTGTCCAAGCCATAACTGGTGTCACATTCGAGATTCGCTCTGCCGCAGGCGATGCACAGCCGCGGCCGACCATTCCGGCCGATCTGGCCACCTGTAATGCCTGCTGTGAAGAGATCGGCGACCCGAATCAGCGTCGCTACCGCTATCCTTTCACAAATTGCACGAATTGTGGGCCGCGCTGGTCGATTATCCGGCAGTTGCCGTACGATCGGCCGCGGACGTCCATGGCCCAGTTCCCGATGTGCCCCATATGCCAAGCCGAGTATGACGACCCGGCCGATCGACGCTTTCACGCCCAACCGATCGCTTGCCCAAACTGCGGACCGCAGTTGTGCCTCTTGGATGCGCGCGGCCAAGTGATGGCGGAGCGCGACCAGGCGTTAAAGACGGCCGCCAACGCCCTTTGCTCGGGCCAGGTCGTGGCACTACAGGGACTCGGCGGCTTTCAACTTCTCGTGGACGCAACCGATGCCGATGCCGTTGATCGATTGCGGCAAAGAAAACACCGCCCGGACCGGCCTTTTGCGCTGATGTTTCCCTCCCTCAATGCCGTGCGGAGATGCTGCTTGGTTTCTGAAAACGAAGTGCGTGAGTTGTTGTCTCCCGCCGCGCCCATTCTTTTGCTACCGCGGATAACCGATCCAGTTCATCCAGCCGATAACATCGCCGTGAATGTTGCCACGGGCAATCCGTATCTCGGCGCGATGCTGCCCTACACGCCGCTGCACCACTTACTGACGGAAGCCGTTGCGAGGCCCCTGGTTTGCACCAGCGGTAATCTTGCCGAGGAACCGATGGCCATCGAGATCGACGATGCCTTGCAGCGTCTCGGAGGTCTGGGCCAAAAGGCAGATTGTCAGGCTGGAAAGCCTGACCTACCCGGCGGTCGGAGCCGAGCGTCAAGAGAGATCATCGCTGATCTGTTCTTGGTCCACAATCGTCCCATCGTGCGACCGGTGGACGATTCCGTTGCCCGCGTTGGCCTTGATGGTCTTCAGGTATTGCGGCGAGCCCGAGGTTTCGCCCCGCTGCCGATCAGGCTGAATTTTGCTGCCCCCGCGATCCTGGCCGTCGGCGGGCATTTGAAAAACACCATTGCCCTGGCGGTTGGCGGCGAGGGGCCCCCCTCGCCCCCTGCCCCTCTCCCGAGTACGGGCGAGGGGAGTCCGTTGCCCTCGCCCCCTGCCTTTTTCCCAAAGGGCGAGGGGGGGAATCTGCTTGCTTCCGTGGTATTAAGCCAACACATTGGCGACTTGGAAAGTACGCTAAGCGTAAGTGTCTTCCGTCGAGCAATCGATGATCTGCTGGAATTCTTTGCGGTGAAACCGCAGGCGATTGCTTGTGACCTGCACCCGGATTACGCTTCGACTCGATATGCCGAAGAATTGGCTTGCGGGTTGAGAGTTTCCCTCGTGCGCGTGCAGCATCACCATGCCCACGTAGCCGCGTGCATGGCGGAGCATGGATTGGAGGGTCCCCTGCTGGGGCTTCCTTGGGACGGCACGGGCTACGGCCAAGACGGCACCCTCTGGGGCGGCGAGGCCCTCTTGTGCCACGGTGCGGAATATCATCGCGTGGCCCATCTGCGTACCTTCCCACTGCCCGGCGGCGATCAGGCTGCCCGCCAGCCGCGGCGGGCAGCACTGGGGCTGTTGTACGAAATGTTGGGGCCTCGGGCATTTGAGGGCAGACAGGTTGAAAACCTATCCCACGTCATCGACGACTGGTTCTCGGAATCCGAGCAACAGACCCTCGCCGCCATGCTTGGCCAGGGACTGAATTGCCCTCGTACCAGCAGCATGGGTCGGCTCTTCGACGCGGTTGCCGCCTTGTGCGGACTCGGGCAGGAAATGACCTTCGAGGGCCAAGCGGCGATGAAACTGGAATTCGCCGCGGAGGCCGAAGTCACCGAATCTTATTGCATACCGCTTCAGGCGTCCGCAGGCGGACTCATCGCCGATTGGGAACCGATGATCCGGCAAATCCGAGACGAACGCCTCCGGGGCGAACCGGCCAGCCAAATCAGCGCACGTTTCCACAATGCCCTCGCCGGCTTGGCCCTTGACTTGGCTAACGCAGTTCATTGCGACGAAGTTGTGCTCACCGGCGGTTGCTTCCAAAATAGCCTGTTGACTCGGCGGGTCCGACAGCGTTTACTGGAAGGTGGGTATACCGTGTATTCTCATCAGCGAGTTCCGCCCGGCGACGGCGGGATTGCCCTGGGACAAATTTTCGTCGCCGCCCAACAAATGCAAGGATCGATCGATGTGCCTGGGAATTCCCGGTAAAGTGGCCGAAACGTATTTGCAGAACGACCTACCCATGGCCAAGGTCGAGTTCGGCGGTATCCGCAAGGAAATCTGCCTTGTTTACGTCCCCGAGGCCGTCGTGGGTGATTATGTCATCGTACACGTGGGCTTTGCCATCAGCCGCGTGGATGAGAAAGAAGCCGAGGAGATATTCTCGTATCTGGAACAGATTGAGGAAGCGGGGAAGCAGGAATGCGGCAGCTAGCCTATTCCTGCGGTTCGCCGATCTGGCGAAGATAGCCACCGAGCCGGGCCTGCAAGTCGAGGAGGTTTTGCCATTGCCGCTGCTCAAGTGTGATGCGATCACCCTTCTCCTTCTTGACGGTTTGGAGCAGGCCCCGCAATCGCAGGTGGAAATAGTTGAGCAACTCAGCCAGTTCGGCCGCCTGGCCGGGATGCAGCGAAATGGGTAGCTCGGGAGGAGCGACGACGTGAAGCAGGGCGTGTAGCTCGCGCTCCTGATCGGTGGCCAGTTCAAGATCCAGGGCCATCGCGCTTTGCTGCTCGGAAAGTTCCTCGCTTTCCAGTTGCACGGCCCCCGACATATCCGATCCACGCAACTTGGCCAGCCGCCGGGCAATTTCTTCGCGCGACCCGACAACCATCACCGTGCGGCCTACGGCAATCACGTCACCCGGCCGGATGAGACAGAGACGGACGCTCTCGCCGTTGACCTTGGTGCCGTTGGTACTCTCCAGGTCGGCAAGGACCAATTTGCCCTCGTCCTCCTGGATCTTCAGATGGAAGCGGCTGATCCGCTCGTCATCGAGCTGGACGGGATTGCCTTCCTCCCGGCCTACGGTTAGCGGCGTGGGAACGTCGTCAAAGGTTCGCCCGCGATCGGCACCATCCAAAACCCGTAAGGTAACTAACGCCATAACACTTTGCCTGACTGCCGATTCGCCTATGCCGACCACGAAGGGACTGCACCTACTTTTCTAACATGAAAGAAAGCATTCGGTCAAGGTACTCGACAAATTCGGTTTCTCGGATTATGCTGAGAACTTGTTTCAAAAGCTGGTTCAGGCGGCTATTTTCCCCGTTTGCGTTGGTTTTTTGGAATAAGTTTGAATCAGATTTTGGACCTATTTGCCTGGGTAAGGATAATTTATGAGCAGCAAACGCATTATTTTGAGCGAAAATGACATTCCCGCCGCCTGGTACAACCTGCTGGCCGATCTGCCACAACTGCCACCCCCACCATTGGACCCAGCAACAAACCAGCCGATGGATCCAGCCAAACTCGAACGAGTTTTCGCACGGGAGCTGCTCCAACAGGAGATGAGTCCCGAACGTTGGATCGCCATCCCCGAGGAAATCCGCAAAATCTACGCAATCTGGCGGCCGACGCCTCTGGTGCGTGCCCGTGGGCTGGAGCAGGCATTGGGAACCCCGGCCAGGATTTATTTCAAGGACGAGAGCCACAGTCCTCCCGGTAGCCACAAGACCAACACGGCGGTTGCCCAGGTCTACTACAACAAGCTCGAAGGAATTCAGCGTCTGACAACGGAAACCGGGGCGGGCCAATGGGGTGCCGCGTTATCGTTCGCCTGCAAGATGTTCGATCTCAAGTGCAAGATATTCATGGTCAAGGTGAGCTACCATCAGAAGCCCTATCGGCGGATGATGATGCACATCTGGGGTGGCGACGTCACCGCCAGCCCTTCGATTGAAACGCAATGCGGTCGGGCAATTCTCGAGAAAGACCCCGACTGCCCCGGCAGCTTGGGCATCGCCATCAGCGAGGCGGTCGAAGCAGCCGTCACGCAGGAAGGCGTTCGCTATACGCTCGGCAGCGTGCTGAATCACGTGCTGTTGCATCAGACGGTCATCGGCCTGGAGGCGGAAAAGCAGATGCTACTGGCCGAGGACTACCCGGACGTCGTGCTGGGATGCGTCGGCGGCGGCAGTAATTTTGCCGGCTTGGCGTTTCCTTTCATTCGCCACAAGATAGCAGGCCGCGACATCCGTTTTGTCGCCTGCGAGCCACATTCCTGCCCCACGATGAGCCGCGGCCAATATCGCTACGACTACGGCGACACCAGCAAACTTACCCCGCTGATGAAAATGTACACCCTGGGACACAGTTTCATGCCGCCGGGCATCCACGCCGGCGGGCTGCGTTATCACGGCATGGCCCCCATGGTCAGCCTGGCGAAGGAGCTTGGGCTGATCGAGGCCGCCGCCTTTCATCAAGTCGAGTGTTTTGAGGCGGCGCAGCTTTTCGCCGCGACGGAAGGCATCATCCCCGCCCCGGAAAGCGCGCATGCCATTCGCGGCGCGATCGTTGAGGCATTGCGGTGCAAGGATACCGGCCGGGAGAAGTGTATCCTCTTCAACCTCAGCGGTCACGGCCTATGCGACATGAACTCCTACGAGAGGTTCTTCTCGGGTCACTTGGAGGATTACGCCTATCCGCAGGAGAATATCGAGGCTGCCTTGGCCGAACTGCCGGTGCTGCCGTAGAATGGATGAAGGCTCTTCCGGCTCTGGGTGCGGAATGCAAATAACTGCTTGGGCCACCAGTCCTTCGTCGTCATGGCACCTGCCGCCGTGGGTCGGTGGGATCCTAGCGTTCCGCCCATCACCGGGCACTCGCTCGCGGTGCGAGAATTTTCTTTCATGGTTTTTGTGGTTTGAGGGTTGTGGTCTTCCGTGGGGGTAGGGCGATTCTGGGCGAACGCGCTGGTAATTTTATGCAACCGCCACTGGCGTGACAAAATAACGAGGCCAAGTCCATGAAATATGAACGCTAAATTCTAACGGTCCTTCGAGGGATCGCTCGCATCCTCGGCACGGTAATGGCCTCCATTCTCTTTACCATCATCGTTGTCGTCGTTATCTTCGGGGGCGGGGACACCTTCGACCCACTTGCCCAAATTCTACGAGCCAAACCGTTGTTCGCCGGTATGCTGATGCTGGTGGTCGGTTTGATTGTCGCCTGGAAATGGGAACGGATCGGTGGCTTGCTCACCCTCAGCGGACTGGCATTCATCGCCGTCGTAACTGGTGATTTACCACCCAACGAGATATTCTGGCCTACGCTGGCGGTCGGGCTGATCTACTTGGGGTGCGGGTGGCGAAAAACAAAGACCACGGACTGATTTCCCTGGTTTCGTGCTACCTCCGTTGCATATCAATCAAAAAACTTTAGGGGGCAGTCATGCGTTGTCATCGCTCAGATAAACTGCCCCAGACTGCGAATTACCGATAACCCTAATACCGGATCAGGCTAACTGTTGGGTATTGGGCAATCCGTCTCCGCCCTTCCAGCCCGACGAGTTCGATCACGAAGGCACAGCCGACCACGACTCCGCCAGCCTGCTCGATCATCGAGCAGCAGGCGGCGATCGTACCGCCGGTGGCCAACAGATCGTCGACCATCAAAACCTTGCAGCCGGGCCGGATGATGGCATCGGCGTGGATCTGCAACGTGTCGGTGCCATATTCAAGATCGTAGGTATGCGAAAGCGTCTTGCCCGGCAACTTCCCCGGCTTGCGAATGGGAATCAGCCCGGCGTTGATTTCCAGGGCCAGCGGGGCGGCAAAAATGAAGCCTCGGGCTTCGGCCGCAGCGATCAAGTCAATTCCCTGCCCACGAAACGGCTCCGCCAACTGCCGGATCGTTTCTCGAAACGCTGCCGGCGACTGAAGAAGAGGGGTAATGTCGCGAAACAGAATCCCCGGCTTGGGGAAGTCGGGAATATCGCGGATAAAGTCAGCCAGATTCAGGGGAGTTGCATTGGACATGCGCGGGACCTTTCGGTGAATTATTATCGGGAAACGATCAGTATAGCGAGCTGCGCGGCGTGACGGAAGCGGTTTTAACGCATCTTCCGGTTCTAGGTGCGACGGTAGGATGGGCTTTAGCCCGTCTCCGATAATCGCTGGCTTGTCGGGCTAAAACCCAACCTACAATTCTCGCTACTTTCGCTACGATCGGAAAAACCTGCAAGTTCCGTAGACTTTGACACGATATTAAAGGTGTCACCGTTTACTTTGTTTGCGAGGATCCACCGATGGGCAAGAAATCTGCATATATTGCGACCGGATTCCTGTTGGCAGCCGTGCTTTTATCGTCAACCGGTTGCGGGCCCGTTGTTTTTGGCCCGAACCTGGGTGCCTTGGGCTATCCGATTCCCATTTCGCCCTATTTCCAGAAGAAGGAAGAAGACGCCTTCTGGAATCACAAGCGCTACGATCGTGTACCTATTCTCGGTCCGTTACAGGCCGGGGCACCGGAAATCGTTGACGCTCCTTCGGAAGACGAAGTCATGCGGCAGCTCGAAAAAGCCAGACCGGTGCAGGGTGGAATCCCCTTGTTGCACGAAGTGCAGCGGAACCACGTCCGCATCGTCGTCGAGTCGACCCAGAACAGCGTCGATCCACCTCGCGTGATGCCGTTGATGGGCCCCGTACAGCTCCACCACGCCCACTTCAAGTGTATCGTCTACTTCACCGAGATCACCCACGTCGGCTGGCCGGTTCCTTATACAACCACCGATGAGGATTGTCAGGAAGTGATCAATATCGATCACGACCACCTGCACATGGTGGGCAACGTGAATCCTGGACCGGGTACAGGCTACCCAAATCCTCCACCGAGGTAACCGACTGCCGGAACCGAATTAAATATCTCTTCGTGTTCTTGGGGTGCGGCCGTCCCGGCTGCTTAGGCAGGCGAGACGCCTGCACCACAAGTTGTTCTTGGATGGATACCGAGGGAACGCAACCCCAGGTGTCGCGAACCAGATGGATCGCGATAACTGGGGTTTGTCGCATTGCTGTCCTAGTTTTTCCCTCACCGTGGGCCGGTCCGCAGTACGAAAATGATGTAGGGGAAATTCGTTGCAACTCGGTTAAGATCGGCAATCTGGATGAACTCTGTCGGGGCTGGGCACAAACTGGGCATGTTCGTTGCGATGACGCTGGTTCTCCTTGGAACGAGTATCGCTGCTGCCGTGGAAAGTCCCGAGCCTGCCTCGCCCGAACCGATTGCCGCAAATAACGACACCCTGCCGCCCGTGCCGGTTCCCATTTCCACCCGCAACTTGGCCAAGGTACTCACCGACGGCGGCCCGCTGATGATTGCCCTGGCCGGATGTTCGCTGCTGGTGATCACCTTCGTCCTGGAGCGAGCGATCAATCTCCGCCGCAGCCGGGTGATTCCCAAACCCTTCGTCACGCGACTCCTGGAACAAATCGGCAGCGGCGAGATCGACCGTTCCCAGGCCATGGAACTATGCGAAAAGAACGGCAGCCCAATCGCCCAGGTCTTTGCCGGGGCAGTTCGTAAGTGGGGCCGGCCGAGCGTCGAGGTCGAACAGGCAGCCATCGACAGCGGCGAACGCGCAGCCAACCATCTGCGACGTTATCTCCGCGTGTTCTACGGCGTGGCCAACGTCGGGCCGCTCCTGGGATTGATGGGAACCGTGCTGGGAATGATCGAAACCTTCAATGCCATCGCCTCACATGATGCTCTGGGTCGGGCCGAACTGCTGGCCGGCGGCATCGCCAAGGCACTCCTGAACACGGCCGGCGGGCTGGCCGTGGCCATTCCCGCCTCAATTTTTTACGTCGTCTTCCTCAGCCGCGTCGATCGGCTGATCATGGATATCGATGAAGCTTCACAGGAAATCGTGAATCTGATTTCGGCCGAGGAGTTGCAAAACCGTTCCGCACGGCAGAACAAAACACGGCGACCGCCCACACGAGAAGCCGCTTAGCCCCAAATTTGAATGACAAGTCTTTGCCATGCCGTTAAAAACCCATCCCGACGAACAGCCCGTGTTGAACCTGACGGCCATGCTGGACGTCATGTTCCTTTTGATCATCTTCTTTGTCCTGAATACTAAGTTCTTGGACGATGAGCGACAGATTAGTTTGCAGTTGCCGCAGGTTACCGATCAGGGCAAACTGGCGGGAGCCGCCCAGCAAAAAACCATTAACGTCTATCGCGACGGCTCGATCACACTCGATCAGGCATCCGTAACGCTTCCGGAACTGACCGCCCGACTGGCTTCGGCTCGAAGTCAATCGAAAACGCTGGGCGTGCTGGTGCGCGGCGACGGTCATGGCGAACTCCAGCAAGTGGCCGACGTGTTGAACGCCTGCAAACAGGCTGGCGTCAGCGATCTGGCGGTCTCCGTACGACTCACGCCCACGCGGAAATAACTGCGGAAATAGAACACCCATGGGAGCATTGGGAATCGACCACCTCTGGCCCCTCCTGTGCAGCCTTGACCGGTTCATGCTCTTCCTGCTGGTCGGCGCAATCGCTTTTTCGATTACGCTGGTCGTACTCCTATGGACTCGCTGGGGACACATTCACTCGCTCGAGAAATGCGTACTGCTTTCGTTTCTTGCCCATGCCCTATTGACCGGTTATGCCGCAACCGTACAGATTGCCAGCTTCTGCCCGGCCCCGCGAGAACAGTTCGTCCGCATTGCGCTGGTTGACGGCCCGCCGGGCGCAGAGCATGGCCAGACCGCCGGATCCGACCCCACGGCCAGCTCCGCAGCCACGAAAAACCCTCCGCTGGCAGCAATTCCAGCGGACAAAGATCGCGCCGCGGTGAAGAAGATTGCCGATCTACCCGCATCCAAAAAGCCGTCGGTTGTGGAAACTGTCGCGAAGCCGCAAGCGGCGACACAAGCACTGAAACAATTAGCGATCACGGCCTCCGCGGCTTCCGGGTGGCAGGTGGCCGAAGCGGCAGGGAAGTATTTGCGAGACTTCAGCACGGCCCATGCCGACGAATTGAATAAGGTAGTTACAACGCTGACTTCCGCGCCGCCCGCCCCAGCCTCGATGCCAACTCCGACAAACGAGGCGAAGACTACCACATCGCCAGTGCCAGCAAATGCCTCCAGTGCTGCCAGCATGGCAGCGGAATCGGCCATGCCTGTTGGGTCAAAGCCGATGCCGGAGACGTATAAACTCCGTGTGACGGGCGATCACGTCGGCGCGGCCCTGGCTGGTGGCGGCAGCAAGGAAACCGAGGCCGCCGTTCTTGCCGCCCTCCAATGGTTGGCCGCGAATCAAAGCGAAGATGGCCGCTGGGAAGCCCGCCGCAACGGGGCCGGCCGCGAGACCACACCTGATGGTCGAAGCCGCCCCAACGCCGGAGCCGACGCCGATACCGGCATGACCGGCCTAGCCCTGCTGGCAATGCTCGGTGCCGGCAATACGCACCTCCGTGGTGCTTATCCGGAAAATGTCCGCCACGGCCTGAACTTCCTCCTGCAATCCCAGGATGCCCAAGGCTGCCTGTCAGGATCGGCCGATCACTATGCCGCCATGTACTGCCATGCGATTGCCACTTTCGCCCTAGGCGAGGCTTATGGCATGACGGGCGAACGGCGGCTGGAGCAGCCGCTTCGCAGGGCCATTAATTACACGATCGCCGCCCAAGATCCTTACGGCGGCGGCTGGCGTTACAAGCCCCACGACGCCGGCGACACCAGCCAGCTCGGCTGGCAGTTCATGGCCCTACGGAGTGCCGAGACGGCGGGAATCCCCATGCCGGAGACAACGCGGCAGGGCATCATCCGTTACTTGCAATCCGTAGCATCCCACGGCAATGGCGGCCTGGCGTCCTATCGGCCGCTGGAACCCCCCAACCGCACGATGACCGCCGAGGCGATGCTCTGCTGGCAGTTCCTCGGCCTCTCCCGCGAGCATCCAGCCTGCGACGAGGCGGCCAACTATCTGCTCAGTGCCCCACCGGGCGTTGGGCGAACCAACTTCTATTACTGGTACTATGGCACGCTCGTCATGCATCACTTTCAGGGCGATGGTTGGCAGCGGTGGAACACGGCAGTCGCCACCCAGTTGGTGGGCCTGCAAAATAAGGAAGGCCCGCTGGCCGGCTCCTGGGATCCCGATTCCGTCTGGGGCGGCTATGGCGGCCGAATTTACAGCACGGCCCTGGGGGCAATGTGCCTGGAGGTTTACTACCGGTTTTTGCCGGTGTATAAAAAGCGAGGCTAGAACAACTTCGCGTTGCCCCCCTTGACGCAACCTCCCCCCGCATGGTATAAAATTTCCACTACGATATTGAACGTGTCGTCTTATCGGCCGCCTAGAGTTATATACAATGCGGCCCCGTCGTCTAACCAGGTTAGGACACGGCCCTTTCAAGGCCGGAACATGGGTTCAAATCCCATCGGGGTCACTTTTTCCAAAGTGTTGCAACATAAGAAGTTGTAACCACCAGCATCCCTTCGTAAACGTCGGAAAAACCGTACTCAGCCCGCTTTGCTTACCCACCGTTGCGAGGGCTTGCTGACGGTTGCTGCGTGCAATTCTGCAACTCCGTCATCCTCGGTATACGTCTTTACGGTGTGCTACCCGCAACACCAGCACGATCAATCGGTCATCATGACAGCTTACAGACCGTGTTTCTTGCGGTATTGAGCCAGGGTAACGCCCCCCTTTTCCTTGCGGGCTTTTTGGGCCGCCCTCACGTCCGCCCGATCCTCCAACTCCTCCAACAGCTTCAAGTCTTCCATCGACACCATCGCGACCACGCCCTTGCTATGACGCTTCAACACCACCCGCTCGCCGGAATATGCCACGCGGTTGATAACCTCCGCTAGGTTGCCCCGCACTTCCACCATGCTCATTTCCATCGCGGTTTTCTCCAATAAATGTACATTGTGTTCTCTACGTACATTATCGGATGTTTCCCGCATCATGTCAATTCACCAACTAGCTGAGCTTCCGCCACCATGACTACTCCCTCCTTCCAGCCGCCATATCCCTCCTCATCTACCGAGAACCACTCCCTTGCCTACGATGCCCTCCTCATCGTCTCTTTCGGTGGTCCGGAAGGCCCCGAGGACGTTCTACCGTTTCTGGAAAACGTGACCCGCGGGCGGGATATTCCCCGCGATCGATTGCTGAAAGTTGCCGAACACTACGAGCGGTTCGGCGGAGTTAGTCCGCTGAATGCGGAGATCCGTGCCCTGTTGGCAAAACTGGTGCAAGAGCTGAATGTCCAGGGGCCGCACCTGCCCATCTATTGGGGAAACCGAAACTGGCACCCCATGCTGACCGATGTCGTGCAACAGATGGCCGACGACGGCGTCAAGCACGCCTTGGCCTTCGTGACCTCGGCCTTCGGTTCCTATTCGGGCTGTCGGCAATATCGCGAAGACATCGCACGTACACGGCAGGAAGTCGGTGCTAATGCCCCGCAAATCGACGTGATTCGCCGCTTCTACAACCACCCGGGTTTCATCGAGTCCGTGGTAGATCGAGTTCATGCCGCGCTAAGCAAGGTGCCGGATGACCGCCGACAAAAGGCTGCCTTGGTCTTCACGGCCCACAGTATTCCGGTTGCCATGGCCAATTTAGGCCCCTACGAAGCGCAGCTTCACGAGGCGTGCCGACTTGTCGCCGATGCGGTTCCCTACTCGAACTGGCAACTGGCTTTCCAGAGCCGTAGCGGCCCTCCATCGCAACCTTGGCTGGAGCCGAACGTCGAATCGGCGGTTCGAGCGATCGCTGCAAAGGGTGATGCTCGTGAAGTCGTGATCGTGCCGATCGGATTCCTCCACGAGCATATCGAGGTTATTTTTGACCTCGACGTCGAGACTCAAGAGCTATGCGAAAAATTAAATCTCACGATGATTCGCGCGGAGACGCCTGGACTGCATCCGCGGTTCGTGCAGATGATTCGGGAGTTGATCATCGAGCGGACGAGTCCGGGCAGCCCACGACGGGCACTAGGTCCCGATGGCCCGTCACCCGATGGGCCGTCGCCGCTTGAATGTCGGATCGGGTGCTGCCGGAGCGCAGCCGGTGACAAAAAGTCATCCGAATCATCGATTTCGCCCCAAGTCCTTACAAAACCTTAACATAGCCTCGGGTTGTCATTTGGCAACGGATACTGTATAATGGTCGTTTGTAAAGTGGCGTATCGCCTTGCCTTGAGTGATTCATAAGACCAACATGGACCTGAGTAAACTACGTAATATCGGCATTTCAGCCCAC
>Ga0194057_10000092_pt1 | contig 41728 bp, 35 predicted proteins | sample SepL4415m_MetaG_FD_155474 | JGI IMG/M metagenome (GOLD analysis project Ga0194057, IMG submission 155474) | Anoxic zone freshwater microbial communities from boreal shield lake in IISD Experimental Lakes Area, Ontario, Canada - Sep2016-L442-15m | ecosystem: Environmental > Aquatic > Freshwater... | reverse complement strand
GCGTGTTCATCGCCGGCATGCTCGTCGCCGTGCTCGTTCTCGTCGTCCTCATGGTGGTCGGCGTGCTGCCGGTCAAGACCGAGAAGGCCACGACGCAGACAACCTCCACCGCTGATGCGGCCGGCGAGTTGACGCCGCGGCAGATCTACGAGCAGGAAGGCGCCGGCGTCGTCGAGGTCCACGCGAGCTTCGCCGCAGCCGACAGCGGTTCGCCGGCGGCGCCATCCTCCCCGGCGGGGCAAGGGCTGGGCACCGGCTTCCTGGTCTCGAGCGATGGCTACATCCTCACCAACGACCACGTCATCACCAACAATGGTCAGGTGGCGGACGCCGTCGCGGTCGTGTTCAAGAGCCAGGACGGGGCGAACCCGGACGGCACGCGCGTCGCGGCGACGGTCGTTGGTGGCGACGAGGCCAACGATGTGGCCCTGCTCAAGATCGACCCGTCTCAGGCGCCTGTCGTGCATCCGCTGTCACTCGGTGACTCGACCAAGGTGCAGGTGGGCGAACCCGTCGTCGCCATCGGCAGCCCGATGGGCCTCTCCTTCTCGGTGAGCTCGGGCATCGTCTCGGCCACCGACCGTACCTTGCGGTCCCCCACCGGCGCGGTGATCCCCGGCGGCATCCAGACCGACGCCGCCATCAACACAGGCAACTCCGGAGGCCCGCTCATCGACTCGTCGGGCAAGGTCATCGGCATCAACACGATGATCGCCTCGCATTCTGGCGGCAGCCAGGGACTCGGCTTCGCGGTGCCCATCAACACCGCGGTCACGATCATGGAGCAGTTGAAGACCGGCGGCGCCGTGGGCGCCGCCTATCTCGGCGTGTCGGGCCAGACGCTGAACGCCGACCTCGCCGCTGCGCTCGGGGTGAGCGTGAGCCAGGGCGTGCTCGTGGCTTACGTTGTGAGTGGCAGCCCGGCGGCCAAGGCGGGTATCGTGGGCGGCAGCCGGCAGACCGAGATCCAGGGTCAGACTTACCTGACCGGCGGCGACGTGATCCAGGCGATCGACGGCGAAGCCGTCACCAGCGCCGAGGACCTCGTCGCCGCCATAGGGCAGCACAAGCCCGGCGACACCATCATGCTCACCGTGGTGAGAAACGGGCAGACGAAGCAGGCGCCGGCGACGCTCACGGAGCGGCCCAGCGGCGCCTGAGACGTCGCCGCGCCTGCTCTCGGATCTGAGCAGAGAACAGGCGCGCGAACGGGGGTCATGGCGTGGAAGACGAGGCGATGGAGAAGACCGCGGATGCCGGGACCGGAACGCCGGCGCACGAGGCAGGCGCGACGCTCGCGCAGGTCGCGGCCTTCGTCGGCGCGCCGGACTTCGTGCTGCCGTGGCTCGACCGTTTCTATGACGGCGACGACATCGGCGTCTTGCTGGCTGCCGCTGACCCCGCCGGCCTCGCAAGCGTCGAGCCGGAGCGCCTCGAGCGCGCACTGCGCCGCGGCGTCCTGGACCGCGACAAGGCCGGCGCGCATACGCCCGCCTCCTTCGCCGACCGTCTCGACATCAGGGCGATGTTCGAGGGCTTGAGCGACATCCCCGCCGATGTCCGCGCACGCCTGGCCGACTGGGCCACCGACGATTACGCCGCCTCGGTGCGCGACGACCTCGAGGCGCTCAAGTCGGGTGATCCGGGGAGCTCCCGGCAGATCGACTACACGTATCTCCTCCTTCCCGAGGCGGAGGCCGTCATCGCCGCCGAGGAGCACGTCTACGTATGGCCCTGCGACTGCCGTGCGATCGTCGGCGGCTGTGACAAGCCCGTGGACGTCTGCCTGCGCTTCGACAACGACCGCGGGCTCGGCCGGGAGATCTCGCGGGAGCGCGCCGTCAAGATCCTGCGCGAGACCGACTTCGCCGGCCTCACGCACACCGACTACCTGGGCCGCAGCGCCGGCGACACGCATGCCATCTGCAACTGCTGCACCGACTGCTGCTTCCCGCACAGGGCAGCGGCGTTGCTGGACGCCGAAAGCGTCTGGCCGCGCCGGCGGCACCTTGCGGTCGTCGACCGCGAAGAGTGCACGGGCTGCGGAACCTGCGCCGAGCGCTGCCCGTTCGCCGCCATCACGATGAACGCCGACGACGAGCCGTTTGTCGAGGCCGCCGAGTGCCGCGGCTGCGGGCTGTGCTCGACCGGCTGCCCCGCCGAGGCCATCGCCATGCAGCCGCTCGCCGCTTCGGCCTGAGCCGGGCGGCGCGCAGAGGCGCGATTCAGCCCGCCCGCGCCGATTCGCGGATCGCCGTCAGAGCGGCCGTCACCTCCAGCCGCGCCGCCCACTCGTCAAGATACCCCTCGTCCAACGACCCGGCCTGCAGCTCGTAGACCCGCAGGGCGTCATTGAGCTGCTTCTCGCTCCCCCCGGCCTGCGCCGACCAGCGGAGCTTCATGAGGATGGTGTCCTCCGGCGCCGAGACGCTGAGCTCCAGACCGAGCGCCTCGATGCGCAGGCGACGCGCGAAGCGCGCTCGATCGAACGGATCGTCGGTCAGCAGCCAGAAGTCGGCTTTGTCTCCCGATGAGGGCTCGAGGAGGTTGAACACGGTGCGGCGGCGCGTAGCCTCGCTGACGGCGTGCCCGTCGAGGCAGACCTCCGGCGCAGACAACGCTCCCATCACGTGCGCGACATCGCCGGGTGAGATGTCGATGACGAGGTCGATATCGTGGGTCGCCCGCGGCTCGCCCTGGAGGCTCGACACCAGCGAACCCGTCAGCATGTACGGGATGCCGGCGCCGTCCAGGGCCTCGACGATGCGCTTCGGGAGGGCCTGTTGTGACATCTCTCCATCCGCTCCAGATAGATGCGCTGCAGCTCCGCCTCGCCGGCCTCGGGGAAGCGCTGCCGCAGGCCGGCGCGGAAGAGCTCGCGAGACAGCTCGGTGAGCTCGAAGGCCTTGAGCAGGCGCTGCTCCGGCGTCAGCCGGCGGAGCGCCTCGAGGTAGAGCTGATGGTTCGGCCGCGGCTTGGGATCCACAGGGCGAGGATAGCACCGTGCCCGGCCGCGACCTCAGCCAGGTCGACGGGTCAGAGCCTCGGCAGGCGCCGCCCTTTGAGGGCGCCCCAGCCGCAACCGGCGAGCACCTCGGTCTGTGCGCTGGGCGACAAACCCGCTCCCGTCTCGACCAGGCGCCTGAGCAGCCCCGCATCGCGGCAGGCGCCAATGACCACCGCCCCGACGATCCGGTCGCCGCGCAGGTAGAGCCGGCGGTAGAGCCCGCGCTCCGGCCGGCTCCCTCTCCAGACGACGACCTCGGTGTCCGGCGGGCGGGCGCCGTCCGCGGTCTCCCCGACGAACGCGGCCGACGAACCGAACACGGGCAGAGCGTTGAAAGCGATCTGGCCTTCGACCGATGCCGTGCCGCCGGCCATGGTGGACCCGGCGACAGCTCCCTCGAGGCATGCGCTCGGCCACGTGGTGAACGCCCGCGGCTCGCCGCTCACGGCATCCCTCGACATCGCGACATCGCCGGCCGCCAGCACGTCCGGAAGCTCGGTCCGCATGCGCTCATCGACGGTCTGGAAGCCCGTCGACCCGGCGCCGCTCAGTGACCCCACATTGGGTCGAGCCCCTTTGGCGGCGACGAGAAGATCCGCCGGAACCTGGTCGCCCTCGTTCGTGAGCAGCCACCGTCCCCCCGCCGCGTGTTCGAGACCCGCGACGGAGCGCTGCAGGAGAAACCGGATCCCCGCCGCTTCGAGCAGTCCCTGTACCACTCGCGCCTCGTCTGGGCCGGCGTTGCGACTCAGGATCTGGCCGGACGCGGCGACGACGCTGACGTCCTTCCCCAGCTCGCGAAGCGCCATCGCCATCTCCAGACCCGCGAGGCCGGCTCCGAGGACGCACGCGGCGGTGCACCCAGCAGCCTTGGCGCGGATGCGCCGGGCGTCGTCGAGGGAGCGCAGGGTCAGGGGCTCGCCTTCGTCGGCCCCGGTCACCGCGCTCCCCTTGGCCGACGCCCCCGTGGCGACGAGCAGCCGGCCGTAGGCGACCTCCTGCCCGTCGTCGAGGAGGACGCGATGCTCGCCCGCCCGCACCTCGACGGCCCGGCGCCCGGGCATCACTGTGACCCCGTGCGATGCGTAGAACGCCTCGTTGGTCAGCTCAAGCCGGCGCTCCGGAAGTCGGCCGGAGATGACATAGGGCAGCAGCGCCGGAGAGTAGGCCGCCAAGGACTCCGCCGCCACGACCACGATGTCGGTCCGTCTGTCGCGCCGCCGTATGGCCCTGATGGCCGCCAGCGCTGCCGCCCCGTTGCCGAGGATGACGTGGGGCGCTGTCACGAGCTCGCCTTCCGGGTACCCCTCGTCGGCATCAGATCGCGGCCACAGGTCCCACCCCGAGCTCTGCCAGACGATCCGGCGTCGGGACACCGTCCGCATCCCAGCCACGCAGGGCGTAGTACTCCGGGAGCATCACCTCGAGCTTCGGAACGTGGCCCTTGCTTGCTCCTTCGACGAACGGCTCCTCGAGCATGCGCCGCGGAAGGGTATCGTCCGCCGAGGTAAGCCCCGCGCCGAGGTTGAAGAGACGCTCCAGATTGAAGATCGCCTCGCCGGCCCGCAGGAACCCGTCGAGGCCGCCGAAGTCGATCCCCGTCGCCTTCTCGATCAGGCCCATGAAGGCCACGGCGTGCGGCATCGCGATGACGAGGAAGTTGCACATCCCGGAGGAGTCGATCATGCAGTAGTAGTCCTGGATGTTCTTCGCGACTTCGGCCTTGCCCTCAGGGTCGAACCGGTCGATGTTCTCGCCCTCTTCCTGGGTGATCCCGAGCAGGGAGATACCGAAGAACTCGACGCAGTGCACCTCGTTGCGGATGTGGCAGGCGCCGCGGCTCTGCGTGGCGTAGGCGAGCGCGTACCCGTTGCCGCCGCGGGGGTCGTAGTTCGGGAACTCCAGCTTCTTCACCGTCATGCTGAGCTCGGGATGGCCGTGGCTGTCGGCGAGCCGGTAGGACCCTTCCGCCAGAGCATCGCCGAAGCCTTCGCGGAGGGCCGTCTTCTGCAGCAGCTCGACCACGGCCGCGCCATCACCGAAGCTCAGGGGGCGTCCGACCTCGTCCTCCGAGACGTACCCCTTCTCCACGAGCTCCATCGCGCAGGCCATCGTCACCCCGGCAGAGATCGTGTCCATACCGAGCTCGTTGCAGAGGTAGTTGCTCTTGAGGATAGCCTCGACGTCCGAGATCCCGCACACGGCTCCCAGAGACCCGAGCGTCTCGTATTCCGGCCCTTCGCCGCGGCCCTTGAACTGGCCGTGCTCGACGACCGTCACGCGACCGCAGGCGGTGGGACAGCCAAAGCACGCCTTGGTCTTGCTGATCCCCTTCAGGTTGTAGCGCGAGACCGCTGTGCCGCCGATGGCCGCCGCCCCCTCGAAGGTGCCCTGTTGGAAGTTCCTCGTCGGCAGGAGCCCAAACTCGTTGGAGAACTCGACGACGTCAGAGGTACCGTACTCAGCGACGGTGACCGTCATGAACTGGTTGAGCAGCTCGTGATCGCGCACGTCCTGGACCGCCTGCACGAAGCCGGCGGGATCGGCGACACGGATCCCCCGCGTGCCCCGCACCACGATGGCCTTGAGCTTCTTGGACCCCATCACGGCGCCCACGCCCGAGCGCCCGGCCGCCCGGCCCATGTCGTTCATGATGGAACTGATCTTCACGAGGTTCTCGCCGGCCGGCCCGATGCACATGACCTTGGCCTCTTCGTGAGTCTCATCCACCAGAATGTGGGTCGTTGCGCTGACCTCCCGCCCCCACACGTCTTCGGCCGAGCGGAGCTCCACGCGGTCGTCCTCGATCCAGAGATAGACCGGAGCGGTGGCCGCCTTCTCGACGATGACCACATCGTAGCCCGCGAACTTCAGCTCGGCGCCGAAGTAGCCGCCGGTGTTCGATGTGGCGACCGCCCCGGTCAGCGGGGACTTGGTCACCAGCATCTGCCGGCTGCCCGCCGGCGCGCTGGTCCCCGTCAGCGGTCCGGTCGCGAAGATGAGCTTGTTGTCGGGGCTGAGCGGGTCGACGGTGGGGTCGACCTCCTGGCTCAGATACCACACGCCGAGCCCACGTCCGCCCACGTACTTCTCGAGAACGGCGCGATCGATGGGCTCGCTGCTCGCCGTGCCTCGTTCCAGATCGACCCGGAGGAGCCTGCCCTGCCAGCCTCCGAACGCAGTCGCGCGCGCCATCACCGCCACCCTTCCTCGAGCCTCATTCGCTCCGCCAGCGCCTTGCGCCGGGTGCTCGCGAGAGAGTTGACCCCGCTGTAGTCGAGGGCCTTCGTCGCGCATGCCTGCACGCAGGCGGGGTCCCCGTCGCAGAGGTCGCACTTGCGTACGCTGCTCGCGCCGTCGTCCTCGACGCAGCCAAAGGGACAGGCGAGCACGCACATGTGGCAGCCGACACAGCGCTCGCGGTCGACGAGCACCACGAAGCCACCGTTGATCTCGTCGGCGTGCATCGCTCCCGACGGGCACACGGCCACGCAGGCGGGATCGCTGCACTGCAGGCAGACTACCGGCAGAAAGAAGCACTGCTCGGTGAAGATGCTTACCCGGACGGCCGACCTTTGCGGGTTGAACTCCTCGTAGTGCGCGAAGGAACAGGCGGTCTCACAAGCTCTGCATCCTGTGCACCTGTCCGGATTCACGACGAGCTGGGGCTTCACTGGCGAATCGCCTCCTTGAGTGTATCGGGCTGACTGCCTGACGGCAGTCAGCCTCCTGACAGTGGCATGAAGATACGCACTCGATCCCCGTCGTGCAGGAGGTCGACCGGGCTCACCCGGCGCCCGTTGAGGGCGATGAAGCACTGTAGCTTGGCGGGGAGTCCACACATCCCCGTGAGCAACTCGCCCACGGTGGTTCCAGCGGGGACCGCGACCGACTGTGGTCCAGAAGCGCCGACCCTTGGCCTGTAGCGCATGAGGTGAGGGTGGAGGTGCAACGTGACCTCGATTGATTTGTTCTGCTCACTTTCCATCTGCCACCTCAAGAGCCGCGGTGACCGCGGCGCGCCAGATCGGCCTGTCTGGAGCGACGCGCCGGCGGCGCTGCCGACTCCGTGGCCCCCGGCGACGGGCGACGCTCTCGCGTCGCCCGTCGCCGGGTCCGCTGCCTCGGTCAGGTCTTCTCGAGGCCGTAGCCACCCTTCTTCATGGGGATGATCCAGAACTTGGTCAGCAGCGCATACACGATGCCGGTGACGACGATGGTCGGGATGGACGCGCTGACCCACTTGAACGGGAAGTGCTGCGCATACGTCACCGGGTTCAGGAGCCAGTAGTAGACGGCGAAGCCGACTGCGGTGGCGATGAAGCCGGCGGGGTTCACGCCGGCCCAGAAGAAGTACCTGCCCTTGCTCGAGTAATCGTACAGAGACGGCAGGTGCAGGACGTTCTTGCGGAAGACGTAGTAGTCGACGATCTGCACGGCGCAGATGGGCGCGAACACGAGTCCCAGGAAGTACATGAACGTGAGGATGTGGTCCATGAACGGGTTCTGGAGGAATGCGCAGACCGCGATGACCGGCGCCATGACGATGAGGATCGTCCAGCGGTAGCTGAGCCGGTACTGCAGGGCCGGGATCTGCTTGAGGCCGATGGCTGAGGCGTAGATGCCGACGATGGCCGTGCCGATGTTGGCCAGGGCGATGAAGGCGATGGCGACGACGCCCATCCAGAGGCCGAGCACGTCCACGAAGAACACGGACGGGTCGGGGTCGCCCACCGCGAGGCTGGCGTAGAGGCCGATCAGGGCGATGACGCCGGTGACCATGCCCAGGCAGATCATGGCGGGCATCATGGCCTGGCGACTGCTCTTGCCCATGCGCATCACGCCGCCCATGTACGGCCACCACGAGAGGACGGTGGCCACGAGGATCTCGAAGCCGAGCGTGAAGTCCAGGTGCAGATCGCCGGAGGCGTAGGCGGGCTTGCCCGCGGAGACGGTGCCCCAGCCTTCCTTGACGAGCAGGACGACGAGCACCAGGATGCCGGCGAGGACCACCGCGAAGGCGATCCACACGGAGTTGTTGCGTACGGAGTCGGCGCCGCCGACCACCATCCAGTACACGATCGCCAGGGTGATGAGCGTGACGATCACCGAAATGAGGTAGACCGACCCTTCGCCGATGACGCCTCCCGCGACCAGGATGTTGGCCGTGGCGCGTCCCAGCAGGATGATCAGGATGCAGTTCCACCCGACGATCGACAGGTACTGCGCGGCGATGCCGAAGGCGGAGCCGTAGCTGCCGTATTGCGGCTTGCAGGCCGCGATCGTGTCGATGCCGTACTTCACGCTGATCGGCATCGCCGCCAGCGTCACGAAGTACATGCCCACGAGCGCCCCGGCGATCATCGCGAACGTGCCCATGGTCGCGTTGAGGTACCACGATACCGCCCCGCCGATGGAGTAGCTCCAGGCGGCGATGCCCGCGCTGAGCGTCACGGCGTACAGGCCGAGAGTGCCCCAGTTGCGCTCCTGCGGCAGGACGGGCCAGCTGCCCTCCGCCGCCTGATGCAGAGCCTCGCGTTCGATTGAGGCCTTCGCCTGTGGTGTGGCGGTCGCCTCGCCATTCGACGCGCTCATTTCAGCACCCACCCGATCGCGAGCAGGACGATCGGGACGATGATCCCGACCGTGAACAGGATGAGGTGGTCTCGGCTCGAGAGCAATTCACCTTCGTAGCTCGGGTCGTCGGCGAGCTTGAGCCGCTCGGCCAGCAGGGCCTCAAGCTCCTTCCGTTCTTCGTCCTTGGTCGCCACTGACTCGTCCCCCTTCTACCTTGTCGGGCTGCGCCGCCGCGGGCGGCCTTTCGTTCAGAGACCCATCTTGCTCTTGAGCCGCTCGACGCAGTTGATGCGCACGCCGAGCAGGTCCGCGATGCGTGCCTTGGCCTCGAGCCCTTTGGCGGCGCCGGCCACGGCGGTGATGACACCGATGTCGAGATCCTCGCGCAGACGGCGCATGACCGTCGAGTCGCAGAGGTCCATGACGCTGACGCCCAGCTTGTCGGCCACGTACCGCTTGGCCTCGTCGAGCCTCATCTTCTTGCTGAGCTGCATCCGGGCTACCAGATCTCCGGCAGTTCGGATGCCCCCCATTGACGAGGCGAGGGCGTGGCTGATGGACATCCCCGTGGGGTCGCCCGTACCCACCTACAAGCCGTCGGCCTTGCCGATCATGACCATCGCAGCACTGCAGCGGGTGACCACGTCGATCGGCGGGATCTCGAACATCGGCACGCCGCCGACGCCCATGCCCACGTTGGGGTGGATGGGGATCTTCGCGTCCTTGGTGCAGGCCTTGACGAACGTGATGGCGCGCGCCAGGTTCCATGGCGTGCTCTTGCGCGAGTTGGTATTGACTACCGGGCCGAAGATGTGTGCGCCAGCCTCCTGCACGACCTCCATCTGCTGGTGCGGCCACATGCCGGCGAGGCGCTTGCCGTTGTACTCGAGCCGGCCGTGGAAGCCCAGCACACATTCGGCCGCCATGCCGACCTCGACGGCGAGGTTCGTGTTGTTGGCCGCCCACTCGACGGCGCGCAGCGTGGCGAGAAACTCGCCGTCGCCGGTCGAGGCCGTGGTGTCGTAGTTGATGCCGTCGGCGCCCACCTCGTCCATCTTCCCGGTCATCCAGACGAGGTCGTTGTAGCAGGTCTCCAGAGCCTCTTCGGTGGCCGCGCGCGCCTCGGCGATCTGGCCCCTCGGAAGCAGGTCGGAAGGGTTCGGGAACGGCCCGTCCGGCTGGTAGTACAAGCCCAGGTTGGGCATGAAGCCGTAGAACACCGGGATGATCGTCGTGTGCAGAACGGCCTCCACGTGGTTCTGCTCGAGCACGACGATGGGTTTGGCGGGCTTCACCGAGTAGTCGGTGTGGCCGATCTCCATGGTGTCGAAGCCGAAGGCGCGCTCGAAAGTGCGAAACGCCTGCTCTCTGGAGAGGGGCAAGCCCACGCCCGACGAGAGTTGTGCGGAATAGAGCGAGTTGGTGGAGCCGTCCTTGCTGAGCACCGCCTCGTGGCCGCGCTCCACGCCCCAGATGCGCGTGGGGCTCGCGAACATCTCGAAGAGGTAGTCAAGCTCGTCGGGCTGGAGGACGGGGATCTTGCCCCTCCTGGCCGCGTCGGCGGACCCGGCGACAAGATCCTCGCGGACCTCCTCGCGAGTCATCGACACGCTGTAGCCGTCGCCCATGCGCGTCTGGATCTCGGCCAAGCTGCACCCCCTGTGCGTCAGTGGCGAATCGGGGAGGTCCGAAGCCTCCCGACTCCGACTCGGCTCGCTCGTCAGAGTGAGTGGACCAATGATGCGGCCTACTCATCCGGATGGGTGAGATTGCCGGACGCTACCATGAGGGCCTCATGTACACAAGGGTCCGCCGGGCTGTCGGCGCGCTCGACGACTGCAACTCGCCGCGTGGGCGTCAGTCTTCGTGCGGCGCGCGGTCGCCGCGCGAGGAGGCGGATCCCGGGTCGCCGGCGGAAGCTCCGACCGGATGCTCGCCGCCGCCGCTCGCCCGTGCGGCCGCCTTCATGCGGGCGCGCACGTCGACAAGGAACGCGCGCAGGGTGCGCAGCACCGGCTCCGGGTCGTAGTCCTTGCCATGGATCATCGCCTGGACCGCCATCCCGTCGGCAACGGCGGCCGTGAATGTCCCCAAGCTACGCAACTCGTCGTCGACCTCATGGCTCCAGAGCCCCTCGAACCCCAGCCACTCGATGTTCCAGTCGTACCAGACGTCGTAGAGGTACACCATCCGCGAGCGCAGATGGCGGTCGCGGACGGCGTGCGGGAGGATGTCGAAGAAGCCGCTGTACCCATCGACGTGACGCGTCATGCGCCTGATGTTCTCGACGAACGTATCGATACGCTCCTCGTCGGACAGACCGGCGCCGACATCGCTGGCGATCGAGGCGCACTCGTCAAGCACGATCTCGTCGACCATCGCACTGAGCAGGCCCGACTTGCTGCCGAAGTAGTACCTGGTCGCTGCCTTGTTGACCCCGGCTTCAGCGGCGATGGCTTCCAGGGTGACTGCTTCGAAACCGTGGTCGACCAGCAGCCGCTTGGCCGCTTCGAGGATGCGCAGAGCCGTGGGATGAAAGGCTCGTGCCGGATCGATGACCGGCGGCTCGTGGCCGTTGCTGGGGTCGCGTGTCATAGGATCTGAAGGATTACCAAGGGACGGCCCCGAGTCAAATCGGGTCCGCTCGAAGCCGGCGTCCGCGCGGCCGGGCGGCCGGGCGGCCGAGCACAGCCTCTCAGCCGGCCGGCGCCACCGCGTCGAGCCGCGCGATGAGCTCCGCCGGCAGCGCGGGAGCCTCGTGCGTCGCGAGCAGCTCGCGCGCCTTCCGCCGAGCCTTCTCGGTGACGTCCAGCCCGCCGCCCTCGAGCCAGCGGTCGTGGCTCGCGCGGTTGAGGAGCTGAGCGCGCCACTGGCTGCCGCGCAGGTGGCGCCTCGTGTGCCGCTGGCCGAGGTAGTCGCCGCCGGGACCGACGGCCTTGATCACGTCCACGGCCAGGGTCTCGTCCGAGACCTCGATCTCGGCGAGCAGCCGCCGGTTGCGGGCGATGAGCTCGGCCACCAGCACGACCTCGGCGAGCGACCCGGAGAGGCCGAAGTCCATGTAGCCGACGTCGTGGTTGAGGTTGGCGCCCAGCTGCATGGAGAGCTTGGTGATCTCGTCGGCCTCCATGCCGGCCTGGGCGTCGACGACCTGCGCGTCGGTGTGGCCGCTGAAGCCCCAGTTGGGGATGTCGAGCCACTTGGCCATCTCGACCTCGCAGGCGTAGGCGCGCACGAACTCCGGCGAGTTATACGACGACTGCGAGGTCGCCATGTCGAGGGTGTTGGGACCCTGCCCGATGACGAACGGAGCGCCGGGAGCCCGGAGCTGGTGCATGACGAGACCGAAGAGCGCTTCGGCGAGGCCGAGTGTGATCTGGCCGGCCGTGGTGATCGGTGCGGTGCCCCCGGCGACCGGCGAGGGGCAGTAGGTCGAGGGGATGCCGCGGTCGGCGCAGTAGAGCAGCTTGTCCACCGTCTCGAAGGGGTGCTTCAGCGGGCTGACCGGCTGGTTGTACATGACGAAGTACGGCTTGGCGCGGAGCTCGTCGGCGCCGCCGCGCACCTCGCAGGCGAGGCGGTACATGGGGTCGACGGTCTCGACGCCGCCGGCGGTCATCACCAGCGGCTTGGTGGTGGCCGCGATCATGGCGCGGAACTGCCGCGGGTAGGCCTCCTGCGCGTCCATGCCGTCCGGGTAGGCGCCCGACATGACGAAGTCGATGTCGGGCAGCGCGTCGCAGAGTCGCGCCGCCTCGCCGACGTCCTCGAGCCTGGCGAGGCGGCGCTCGCCGGTCTCGAGGTCGTGCAGGTGCATGACGTCCGAGCCGTTGCCGAAGTAGGCCCGCAGCCCGCCCAGGTCCATCGCCGGCTCGCCGGCGCGGTCGTAGACGACGAAGCTCGCCGGTACCGACTCCCGCGCCTTCGCGACCAGCGCGGAGGAGACGTGGACGAGGCCGTCGGCGTCCTTCGTGCAGCCGCCGGCGAGCATGACCGCCTCGCCCTCCTCGTGGAGGACGACCATGCCGATGTCGGCGAGGATGCCGAGGGCGGTGTGGTAGATGCGCTGCTTCTGCTCCTCGGTGAGGAAGCTCACCCGGCCGGCGCCGATCTGCTTGCTGCTGTCTGACATCGTCACTCCTGGATGGCGTTGCTCGGGCGGGCGCGCCGCCGTCTGCGGCCGGGCGCCAGACCGAACACTACACCGTCCAACGCGTCAGCGCACTCCCAATTCCTCTTCTGCCTCACGGATTATCGACTTAAGTTTCGCCGCCACCTCGTCGGACAGCGGCGTGGGCACGTGCGTCTCGAGGATCCTGCGGGCTTCGGCGAGCGAGCGGTCGTACAGCGTCGTCGATCCGGATGCGGCCCACTCCTCGCGGACCCTCCGGTCGATGAGCGTCGAGCGCGACTGCCCGCGCATGCCCTTGTAGGTGTCGTCGTGCGAGAGAAAGTCGCTGAACGGACCCACCTCGGCGATGACGTCCACCGAGAGCGTCTCGTCGCTGACCGGGATCCCCGGCACGCAGAACTTGACCATGCGCGCCAGCTCGGCGTCCATGACGAGCTGCGCGTAGTCGATGGTGACGCCCGATTCCAACATCCCCAGCCCGTAGATCAGGTTGGCCCCTGCCAACGCCGGCAAAAGGCTGGTGAGTGTCTTCTCGTGACCGGATTGGGCGTCCGCCACTTTGGAATCGCCCTACGCACCAGCCACCCAACTGGGCAGCAGGTAGAAGCGCGCCAGGCAGGCGACGCCGGCGCCGATCATGGCGCACTCGGGGCTGCCCACCGAGGCGCTGGCGAAGCGCAGGTCCATGGCGGTCGTCGACGACCCGTAGATCACGGGCGCGCCCTTCACCGTGAGCTGCGCCAGCGTGATGCCGGCGAGCACTTCGGCGTTGTGCGAGACGAGCGTGCCGGCGAGGCTGACCGGCGAGGAGCCTCCGGCCATCGCCATCGAGAGCACGTTGACCGACACGCCGGCGCGCACACCTTCGATGATGATGCGACAGGCGTCGGCGACCAGCTTGAGCGGGCTCACCGGGCAGGTGAGAAACGAGACGATCGGCCGCTTGCGCAGCTGGTCGTGCCCGCCGACGATGGCCGCCGCCATGTCGATCATCTTGCGCGCGCAGAAGCCCGAAAGCGGGCCGATGGTGGCGTGCTTGGTCGTGTTGCTGAAGATCGCCTCGGCGTTGTGCAGAGCGGCGGTGTCGGGGGGCACGTCGTGCGCCCCGAGCGGCCGCTCCACGACGTCGATCTCGGGCAGGGCGTCGATGATCCTCGTGCAGTCGGCGACGTCCTGCTTGAGCGACTCGTGCAGCTCGCCGGTGTATGGATCGACCACCTGGATGCCCTCGCCGAAGTTGGTGAACCCGACGCGGCCGTCTTCGAGCACCACGTCGTGGGCCGGGTCGCGGCCGCACATGACCACCTTCGGCGGCGCCGAGCGGATGGCGTCCTCGACGATGTGCGCCGGCAGGCACACTACCCGGCGCTCGCGATCGATGTCCGCCCCGGCGTCCGCGAAGATCTGCAGGGCCTCGTCGTCTTCGACGAAGACGCCCGTCTGCGACAGCACCTCGAGCGTCGCCAGGTGGATCTCGCGAAGCTCGTCGTCGGTGAAGACCTCCAGCCTGAAACCGCCGCTCTTGCGCGCGCCCGCGCGCGGGTTGCGTCTCACCTGCCGCCTCCGCTCGCCGTCGTGCGCTCCTTGAACTTCTCGACGCTGTTGATCGGCACGTCCAGCACGCGGGCGATATTGAACTTGGCCTCGATCTGGTTGGCCTGCCACGGCTGGCTGATAGCGTAGCTGTGGACGCGACCGAAGCCGTGCTCGTTGCGCACCTCGGTCATGACCACCGGGTCCGAGAGATCGAAGGGCGTGACGCCGAGCTTGTCGGCGACGTACTGCTTGGCTTCCTTGAGGCGCATGCCCCGAGTCATCTGCATACGGGCAACCAGGTCTCCGCCTGCCCGAATACCGCCGATGCTCGCCGCCTGCGCGTGGGCGTTGTGCATTCCGTGCGGATCGCCCGAGCCCACCTACAACCCGTCCACGTGCAGCAGCTCGACGAACGACTTGGCCGCCCGGCACACCGCGTCGGAGGGCAGGTGGACGAACATGGGCACGCCGCCGACGCCCATGCCGGCGTTGGGGTGGACCGGGATGGTGGCCACTTCCATGCACGGCTTGATCAGGGCGATGGCGCGGGCCATGTTCCAGGCGAGCGACTTGCCCGTGTTGATGTTGACGACGGGCCCGAACATGGTGGCGCCGGCCTTCTGCGCGAGCAGGAGCTGCTCGCGCGGCCAGAGGCCGGCCAGCCGCACGCCCTCCCACTCGAGCTGACCGTGCATGCCCAGCACGAACTCGCCGGCCATGCCGAGCTGCACGCCGAAGTCGGGGTACTTGTCGCGGATGATCCTGGTGGCGCGCAGGGCGGCCAGAAACTCCGGGTCGCCGGAGGCGCCGGTGGTGTCCCAGTCGATGGCGTCCGCGCCGGCCTCCCACTGCGAGTCGGCGAGATTGACCATATCGACGACGGCCATCTCGACGGCCTGTTCCGCGGCGGCGCGCGCCTCGGGGATCCGGCCCTGCGGCAGGAGCTCGTTCCAGTTCTCACAGGGGCCGTCGGGCTTGGAGTACAGGCCCAGGTTGGGCATCACGCCGTACTGCAGCGGGGCGATGGTGGCGAGCTGGGCGTCGTGCATGTACTGGGCCTCGTAGGCGAGGATCGTGCGCACGACCTTGAGCGAGTAGTCGCCGACGCACAGCTCCAGCAGGTCGGCGCCCATCCACTGCTCGTAGGTCTGCAGGTCCTGGATGCGCGTGGCGTGCGTCTTCATGCCGGTGCCATCGCAGCTGAGCACGATCTCGTCGCCTACGTCGACGCCGATGAAACGCAGCGGCGACGCATAGATGTCGAGCAGATGGTCGATCTCGTGGTCGCTGAGCAGCGGCGTCTTGGCGCGCTTGGCGGCCGCCTCCGACCCGGCCACGAGATCGGCTCTGATCTCGCTGCGCGTCAGGTACACGAAGGCGCCGTCGCCCATGCGGGTCGGCACCCGGGTCTCGTTGGTCACGCTGTTCCTCCCCGTTTCAGCAGTTGTCGATGAGAGTGCTAATCGACCGGTCAATTAGTAGCGTATCACGCATCGGGCGGCTGGGATACTGCAGCCGCGCCCTCTTCTTCGCCCAGCGGCGCCCGGCCTACGTTCTCGCCTTCCCACTCGAAGTTGGTCTTGTCGGTGCGCAGGATGTGCCAGGTCTCGGTGTAGGCGATGCCCGCGATCTCCTCGAGGTCCTCGTTGAGGAACTTGTACAGGCCCTCGTTGTCGGGCAGGTGCGCCTCGATGAGCATGTCGAAAGACCCGGTGGTGTAGGCCACGTAGGCGACGTTTTCCATGGCCGCGAGCCGGGCGCCGACGCCCTTGGCGTAGCCGCGGTTCACGCGGATGCCCACCATGGCATCGACGGGAAAGCCGATGGCCGCCGGGTTCACCCTGGCCATCGGGAAGATGGCGCCGTTCTTGATCATGCGGTCGACGCGGTTGCGCACCGTGGGCTCGGAGACGCCGATGGCGCGCGCGATGCTCGCGTACGAGCGGCGCGCGTTGGGGCGCAGCAGCCTCATGATGCGGCGGTCGAGCTCGTCCATCTCGATGGTCCCGAACGGCGCCTCACCAGTTCTGATCATGGCGCTGACCCTCCCTGTGTGATGCTCACCGTACACGGCGCAATCATTTCCGTTTCCTCAAGCAAATGCAAGTATGCTCGTTGAGAAGCAAGCTGGTTCGCCAGTTTTGCGTCGGAAAGGGTCGACTTCCGCTTGACAGCGTCCGGGCAGGGTGGCATTGTGCCCCTCGGAAGATTCCCTGGGCGTCGCTCAGGGCCGCCGCATGACTGCGGCAGAGCGAAGGGCTGCGGCCCGCGGAGGTGCGTGCGCGCATGAAAGCGACTACGACGTGGCTCACCGATCAGGAGAAGAGCCGCATCGCCGACCAGGCGATCGATCTGCTCGCGAGCACCGGCATGCGCTTCGCCGGCTCCAGGGTGCTGCCCCTGCTGGCCGCGCGCGGCGCCGAGGTCGACGCGGCCACCGGCATCGCGCGCCTGCCGCGCGAGCTCGTCGAGTGGGCCATCGCCCAGACCCCGCGCTCGTTCGTGATGGCCGGCGCCACGCCGGCGGACGACGTCGTGCTCGGCGAGGGCGAACCGTTCCATTTCGCGCCCAGCGGGTGCGTGGCCAAGACGCTGGACTTCCGCACCGGGGTCCGCCGGCCCAGCACCCTCGAGGACCTGCGACAGTGCACCGCCCTTATGGACGAGCTGCCGCAGCTCGACCTCATGTGGACGCAGGTCAGCGCCACCGACGTGCCGCTCGAACGGCGCGAGCTCGTGGAGTACTTCACGATGCTCACCGAGACGTCGAAGCACGTGACGTTCGTCGACTGTCCCAATGAGGTCGACGCGGTCGTCGGCATCTGCGACGTGCTGTCGGGTGATCCCGGGAGCTTCCGCGAGCGGCCACGCATCTCCACGGTCGTCACCGCGGCTTCGCCGCTTCAGGTCGACGGCGGCAAGCTCGACGTCCACGTCGCCCTCGCCGCTCACGGCGTGCCCATCGAGGTCTACTCGATGACGATCGCCGGCGCGACCTCGCCGGTGACCCTGGCCGGTACCGTCGTTCAGGGTCTGGCGGAGTTTCTCGGCGTCGCCACCGCCCTGCAGGTCGCGGCGCCGGGGGCGAAGCTGGTCTTCTGCTTCGGCTCGGGCGTCCTCGACATGCTGCGCACCACCTTCTCCATGGGCTGCGTCGAGAGCGCCCTCATGGGCGCCATGGCCACCGAGGTGGGCCACTACCTCGGCCTCCCCACGCTGAACCCCGGGCTCTCCACCGACAGCAAGCACCTCGGGCCGCAGAACGGCTACGAAAAGGCGCTCAAGGTCGCGACCGTGGCCGCCGCGAACCCCGACATCGTCTCGGGCTGGGGCCTGATCGACTCGCACAACACCATGTACCTGCCGCAATCTGTGGTGGACAACGAGATCGCCGCCATGGTGCGACGCCTCCAGGGCGAGGTCGAGATCTCCGCGGCCACGCTGGCCGCGGAGTCCATCGCCAGGGTCGGGCCCGGGGGCGGCTACCTCGGTGAGAAGGACACGGCGAGGCGCATCCGCGCCGGCGAGCACCTGCTGCCGACCATCTCGAACCGGCTCTCCTACGACAAATGGGTGGAAGAGGGCACGACGGAGAACGACGTCGCGAACGCCGAGGTCGAGCGCATCCTCGCGGCCCGCGCCACCAAAGAGCCCTACCTGAACGACGGCCAGATCGTCGATCTGGCTGCGATCTGCACGATCGACGCCGAGGGCGTGCGCCGCGCGCGCCGCGCGTGAGATCGCGCGCCCCCCTCACCAACGAAGCGGAGGCAGCATGACCATGAGGATCGGCTACATCGGGCTCGGCGCCCTCGGCAGGCACCTCGCCGGCAGCTTGCTGCAGGCCGGATTCCCGCTCACCGTGTACGACGTGGACGCGAGCTGCTCCGTCGACCTCGGCAGGGCGGGCGCCACCTGCGCCGGTTCCATCGCCGAGACGGCGCGCGCCTCCGACACCATCATCACGTGTCTGCCCTCGCCCGAGGCGGTCGCCTCCGTGGTCGCTGAGGAGGGCGGCGTCCTCGAGGCGCTCGCCCCCGGCGGCGCCTGGATCGACATGAGCACCAACGACTCTCACGAGCTGCAGCGCCTCGCGACCCTCGCCGCCGCGAGGGGCATCGAGACGCTCGAGGCGCCGGTCACCGGCGGCGTGCACCGTGCTGCCGCCGGCATGATCACCGTGCTCGTCGGCGGCAAGCAAGAGGTCTACGAGAAGCATCGGCCCGCCTTCGACGCCATGGGCGGACGAGTGTTCTACATCGGCGCGCTGGGCCAGGCCTCGGTGATCAAGGTGATCACCAACATGCTGGCCTTCATCCATCTGGTCGCCGACGGCGAGGCCCTCATGCTGGCCAAGAAGGGCGGCATCGACCTCAAGCTGGCCTGGGACGTGATCAAGGCCAGCTCCGGCAACAGCTTCGTTCACGAGACCGAAGGCCAGCTCATCCTGAACGGCAGCTACAACATCAACTTCACCATGGACCTGGCCCGCAAGGACCTCTACTTCGCTCACCAGATGGGCCGCGAGTTCGGCGTGCCGCTGGAGCTCGGCGGCCTCACCGAGCAGATCTTCGCGCGCGCCCGGGCCATGTACGGCGGCGGCGCGCAGTCGCCGATGGTGGTCAAGATGCTGGAGGAGGCCGTAGGCACCGACCTGCGCGCCCCGGGCTTCCCCGCCGAGCTGGCGCCCGAGTGATGGCGGCCGACGCGATGGACATCAAGAACTTTGCCATGGAGTTCTTCTCCCTGAAGGGCAAGAACGCCATCGTGACCGGGGGCAACACAGGGCTTGGCCAGGCCTTTGCCCTGGCGCTCGCCAAGGGCGGCGCCAACGTCTTCGTGCCCAGCATCATCGACGACGATGGCTCCACCAGGCAGATGATCGAGGCCGAAGGCGTGCGCTACGAGTTCATGAAGACCGACATCACCACGGCGGGCGCCCCCGCGCGGATCGTCGCTGAGTGCATCGCGCGGTTCGGCGCCCTCGACATCCTCATCAACAGCGCGGGCATCTGCCCGCTCGCTTCTGTCCTCGACTTCGGCCGCCCCCAGTGGGACGCCACGGTCGCCGTCAACCTGACCGCCGCCTTCGAGATGAGCCACGAGGCGGCGAAGCTCATGATCCCCCAGCGCCGGGGCAAGATCGTCAACATCTGCTCGCTGTTCTCCTATCTCGGCGGCCAGTGGTCGTCGGCCTACGCCGCCACCAAGCACGGCCTGGCCGGCTTCACCAAGGCCTACTGCGACGAGCTCGCCCAGTACGGCGTCCAGGTGAACGGCATCGCCCCCGGCTACTACGCCACCGAGATCACCACGGCGACCCGTAGCGACCCGGAGAAGAACAAGCGCGTCCTCGACCACATCCCGGCGGACCGCTGGGGCGAGCCTCAGGATCTTATGGGCGCCGTGGTCTTCCTGGCCAGCCGGGCATCTGACTATGTCAACGGCCACGTCCTCGTGGTCGATGGCGGCTACCTTGTTCGCTAATGGACCGGAAGCGCGCGGCGGCTCGATGGCGGACAAGTACATCATCGGTGTGGACGGCGGCACGCAGAGCTCCAAGGTCGTCGTCTACGACATGAAGGGGAACGTCGTCTGCGAGGGCAGACGGACCCTGCTCCCCATGGAGCACCCCGAGGTCGGGTACGCCGTGCACCCCGACGACGATCTCTGGGAGTCCATCGTCGCGGCGAGCCGGGAGGCGATGACGAAGTTCCCCGGCGACCCCGCCGACATCCTCGGCGTCGGCCTCTGCACGATCCGCTGCTGCAAAGCCTTCCTCAAGGCCGACGGCAGCCTGCTCGAGCCGGTGATGAGCTGGATGGACACGCGCGCCTACCAGCCCTACATCCCGGACGACCCCGAGCTCGCCTGGGTCACGACCTCGTCCGGCTATATGACGCACCGGTTCACCGGGCAGTTCCGCGACAGCGCCGCCAACAACATCCTCCTGCAGTGGCCCATCGACACCGACACGTGGCAGTGGAGCGACGATCCGGCGTTGCTCGAGGAGCTCAACGTCACCCGTGACCTGCTGGTCGAGCTGCAGATGCCCGGCGACGTGGCCGGGTACGTGACCGCCGACGCGGCCGCGGCGACCGGCATCCCGGAGGGCCTGCCGGTCGTGACCACCGCCAACGACAAGGCGGTCGAGGCGCTCGGCACGGGCTCGCTGGACGAGCGCACGGCGCTCATCTCCCTGGGCACCTACATCGCCGCGATGGTGCACGGGCACGAGAACCGCAAAGCGCCGCAGGAGCTGTGGACCAACTTCGCCTGCGTCCCACACCGCTACCTCTACGAGAGCGGCGGCGTGCGCCGCGGGATGTGGACGCTCAGCTGGTTCCTCGACCTGCTGGGGCCGGAGCTCGCCGCCGCGGCGGCGTCGCAGGGCGCTTCGCGCGAGGACTACCTCGAGCGCGAGGCGCAGAAGATCCCCGCCGGCAGCGACGGCCTGATGACGGTCCTGGACTGGCTCGCGCCGACCGACAAGCCCTTCCGCAAGGGCGAGATCATCGGCTTCGACGCCCGGCACACGAGGGCACACGTCTACCGCTCGATCCTGGAAGCCATCGCCCTGACCATGAAGGACAATGTGGACGCGATGTGCGAGGAGCTCGGGATCACCCTGGACGAGATCGTCATCTCCGGCGGCGGCGCCCACAGCCCCCTGTTCATGCGCATCTTCGCAGACGTGTTCGGCATCCCGGCGTTGCGGAGCACGGGCAGCGGCGGGGCCAGCCTCGGGTCCGCCATCTGCGCGTCCGTGGCCACAGGAGCGTATCCCGACTTCGCGACCGCCGCCGCGAGCATGACCACGAATCGCGAGTCGTTCGCCCCCGACCCGGTGAACCATGACGTCTATCGACGGATGAACGACACGGTGTACAAGGCCATCCATGACGCCACAGACGGGATCCTCGAGCGATCCTTCGATATCTTCCACTGACCCCGAGCCCACCCCCGGAGCGCAAAGGAACACCGACATGCCACTGAGCAGAGAAGCCGTCGTCGAAGGCCTGCAGCGCATCGTGGGGCCCGAGGACGTCATCACCGACGAGCACATCCTCGTGCAGAGCAGCGTCGACAACTTCCGCAAGCTGCAGAACATCTTCGACGTCCACACCATGCCGGTGCCGGCCGCCATCGTCATGGCGCGCAGCACGGCGAAGGTCGCGGAGATCCTGCGCTTCGCCGACGAGAACGGCGTCAACGTGATCCCTCGCACGGGAGCCACGGCGACCGAGGGCGGCCTCGAGAGCGCGGTCGCCGACTCGGTCATCATCGACGGCTCACCGATGAACCAGATCGTGAGCATCGACGCCTACAACATGCAGGCCACCTGCCAGTGCGGCGCGCCGCTGCAGGCGCTCGAGGACCGCGTGCGCGAACAGGGGCTCACCACCGGGCACTCCCCGCAGTCGAAGCCCGTGGCCCACATGGGCGGCCTCGTGGCCACGCGCAGCATCGGCCAGTTCTCCACGCTCTACGGCGGCATCGAGGACATGGTCGTCGGCCTTGAAGCCGTCTTCCCCGGCGGCCAGGTGACGCGCATCAAGAATGTCCCCCGGCGCGCCGCAGGGCCCGACATCCGTCACGTCGTCATCGGCAACGAGGGCGCTCTCTGCTTCATCACCGAGGTGACCGTCAAGCTCTTCCCGTACTTCCCCGAGAACAACACGTTCCTGGGCTGGACGCTCAAGGACATGAAGACCGGCTTCGAGGCTCTGCGCGCGGTCATGGTGAGCGGGTTCAAGCCGTCGGTGGCCCGGGTCTACGACCCGGGCGATGCCGGCATCCACTTCTCGCACTTCGCCGCGGAGGACGACTGCGTCCTCCTCTTCATGGCCGAAGGGCCGGCCGGCATCGCCAGGGCGACCGCCGAGGGTATCGCGACCGTGGTCGCCGGCTTCCCGGAGTGCAAGCCGGTCGAGGCCGCCTACATCGAGACCTGGTTCAACGACCTCTGCTGGGACGCGAGCAAGATCGTCGCCGAGGACGAGCGCATCCGTCAGACGCGCAACGTGAACCGCACCACCGAGATCTCCGCCGACTGGGGCTCGATCAACGACATCTACCAGGCCGCCAAGGCCCGCATCATCGCCGAGATCCCCGACATCACGATGATGGGCGGGCACTCCTCCCACAGCTACATCAACGGCGCCAACATGTACTTCAACTACTTCTTCAACGTCGTCGATGTGGGGCCGGAGCAGGAGACCGACAAGTACTACCTCCCCATCATCGGCATCATCTGCGAGGAGACGCTCAAGCGTGGCGGCTCCATCGTCCACCACCACGGGATCGGCAAGGCGCGGACGCCGTGGGTCAAGGACGAGTACGGCTCCTCGTACTACATCCTCGAGACACTGAAGCACGCCTTCGACCCCAACGGCATCATGAACGTGGGGACGATCATCCCTAAGTGAGCAGCCTGCGGATCCTGGTCTCCTTCAAGGTCACTCCCGATTACGAGGCGCTGCGGGAGGCGGACTGGCTCGCGGGAGCGGCGGTCGGCACCGCGGAGGGCGCGGCGCAGGGCGTGGAGACGCGCTACGTCCGGCGCATCCTCAACTGCTTCGACGAGAGCGCTCTGGAGATAGCGCTGCGACTGTCCGAGGCGCGCGCGGAGCGCGGAGCCGCCACCGGCCTCGGCGCGCTGTCCGTCGGCGGCAGGGAGACCGAGCCCTACCTGAAGACGCTCCTCGCCCTCGGCTACGACAGGGCGGCCCGCGGGGAAGCTGAGGCCGCCCTCGACTTCGCGCCCGCCGTCGTCGCAGCGCTCATTGCCGAGTATGTACGGCAGGTCGATCACAGCGATCTGCTGCTGCTGGGCTGCCGCGGCGGCCCCGGCGACAGCGGCACGGTCCCCTTCATGGTCGCCGAGGCCCTGGGGTGGCCGTGCCTGACGCAGGTGATCGAGGTCGAGCCATTGCCTGACGATCGCGTGCGGGTGGCCTGCATGGCAGACGACGGGCTCCTGCGCGCGACGCTCCGCCTCCCCTGCGTGCTCGCTGTGGGCAATGCGGTCGTTTCGCAACTACGAGTGCCGACGCTGACGGACCGGCTTGCCCGCAGGGACAGGCGCATCGACATCGTTTCGGGCGCCGATCTGGGCGTCGATATCGCCGGGGAGTTGCGCCGCGAGCCTTGCGTCTTGGTGGGGCTGGAGGCGATCGACCGCGCTCGCCGGGGCGTCATCATCGGCGGGGAGACGCCGCGAGAAAAAGCGCGGGTCCTCTTCGACTCACATCTCAAGAGCGTGATCGAGAAGCTGTGAGATTCGCGGCGATCCTGGATGGCGCGAGCGGCGCCGCCGCGCAGCAGGCCCAGGCCCTGGGCGCCTTTCTGCGCGAGGGCCTGAGCGGCGATCTGGCCGGGGAGACGCTCGTCTTCTACGGTGACGACAGCGACAGGAAGCGGCTCGTGGAGCTGGCGCCGACCCGCGCCGTCCGGCTGATCAAGACGGCGGCGCGGCGGCCGGATCGGATGGCCGAGATCCTCACGGCGCTGGTGCGAGGCGAGCAGATCCCGCTCCTGCTCTTTCCCGGAGGCGCCGCGGGAACGGAGCTGGCCACGCGCCTCGCCTGCCGCACCAACGGCGCCGTCCTGACGGATGCGCTGAGCGTCGAAGTTGGGCCGGAGCATCTTCTGTGCCGCAAGAACGTCTACTCCGGTCACATGGTAGGACGTTTCGCGCTCACGGCGCGTCCGTGGTGCGTCACGATCGATGCCTCCTGGAACGACGAGCGCGCCCGCACGAGTCTCGGGCACGACGTTCTGTCCGACAGCGACGAAACGGACGAGACGGGCGCGACGCCGTTCGAGGACCTTGAGCTCGTCGACCCGCCGGCGACCGGGAATCTCGCGGACAGCCGTTTCCTGGTAGTGGCGGGGCGTGGGGCCGGGAGCCGCAAGGGGGTGGAGCGGATCGCGGCGGCGGCCGGGCGGATGGGAGCCTCCTTCGGCGTGACTCGCCCCGTCGCCATGAACGCCTGGGCGCCGATGGACCGGCTCATCGGCGTGTCGGGGACGCGTGCCGCCCCCGCGCTGTGCATCGTCGTGGGGGCTTCCGGAGCGCCGGCTCTCTACTGGGGCATCGAGAAAGCGGCGTTCATCGTGGCGATCGACCCGGACGAGCACGCCCCGATCGTCCGCAACGCGGACGCGGCGGTCCTCGACGACGGCGTGGCCATCATCGAGGAGCTGGCGCAGATCATCGCCGCGGAACGGGGCAACGACTGACGGGACGAGCGTCGCTCGAGCTCAGGGTCGCGCCCGCGCGGCCGCAGGCGGCCCGGTGGGCGCGCTACACCTCGATCGGGGCCGCGGGCTCCGTCGCCGTCTGCAGCGCGAGCAGCTCGTCCGGCGGGATGTGGCACTGGTACGTGTGCCCGCTGGCCGCTTCCTGGAACGGTGGCACCTCGTTCACGCAGATGTCGCCGAGGATGCGGTGGCAGCGCGTGTGGAAGCGGCAGCCCGAGGGCGGCTCGGAGAGGCTCGGCATGGTGCCGCGCAGGGGGATGCGCTGCTGCTGGCTGTCGAAGTCGAGCTTCGGGATCGACGACAGCAACGCCTCGGTGTAGGGATGATGAGGCGGGTTGAAGACCGCTTCGGCGGAGCCGACTTCGATGAGCTCCGCAAGGTACATGACGCCGATGCGGTCGCTGATGTAGCGCACCACGGCGAGGTCGTGGCTGATGAACACGTACGACACCCGCTCGTTGGTCTGCAGCTCGACGAGCAGGTTGAGGATGCTCGCCTGCACCGACACGTCGAGAGCGGAGGCGGGCTCGTCGCAGATGACAAGCGTGGGGTCGCCGGCGAAGGCGCGGGCGATGGCGATACGCTGCTTCTGACCGCCGGAGAGGTCGGTGGGCCTCTGCAGCAGGAAGCGCGGCTCCACGCGCACGTCGGCGGAGAGCTTGTCGACCTTGGCGCGCACCGAGCCGCCGCCGGCGCCGAGCTTGCGCACCGCGCGCGTGAGGATGGCGCGCGTGCTCCAGGCCGGGTTGAGCGTCGAGTCGGGGTTCTGGAAGACCATCTGGATGGCGCGCAGCGCGTCCTGCGAGCGGCGCCCGGCGGTGGCCCGCAGCGTCATGCCCTCGAACGCGACTGAGCCTGAGTCCGGGGCGATGAGGCCGGTGACGCACTTGGCCAGCGTGGTCTTGCCGCTGCCCGACTCGCCGACGAGGCCGAAGGTCTCGCCGCGCTTGAGGCTGAGCGAGACGTCGTGCACGGCGGTGAGCCTTCTGCGCCCGTCCTTGAAGGTGCGGCTCACGTCGGCGATCTCGAGCACGTCGCCCTCGGTGGCGCCCCTGGCCTCCAGGCTCGTGGCGAGCACCGGGGTCATGCGCGGCATGTCGGCGACGTCCGCCGAGAAGTAGCAGCGCGCGTGCCGCGGCGCCTCGCCGACGGGGCTGGCGTGGTGCGGCGAGTAGGCGGCGGGGTCGGCCGGCATGGCCTCGGCCTTGGCGGCGCCCTTCGCCCCGGCGTCGCCGGGCCAGGCGTAGAGGTCGGGCTCGCGGCGCGAGCACACCGGCTTCGCCATGGGGCAGCGCGCCGAGTAGACGCAGCCCTGCAGGGGCTCGCCGAGGGCGGGCAGCGTGCCGGGGATGGTCTGCAGCGCCGCGTCGGTCTTGTTCATGCCGAAGCGCGGCACGCAGCGCATGAGGCCCATGGTGTAGGGGTGCCGCGGGTCGGTGAAGATGTCGCGGGCGGGGCCCTCTTCGACAAGGCGCCCGGCATAGAGCACGCCGACGCGCTCGCAGAGACGCCGCACCAGACCGAGGTTGTGCGTGATCAGCAGGATGGCCGCGTTGATGCGCCCGCGCAGCTCCTCGATGAGGTCGAGGATCTCGGCTTCCACCGTGGCGTCGAGGCCGGTGGTGGGCTCGTCGAGGACGAGCAGGTGCGGGTTGACGGCCAGCGCCATGGCGATGACCACGCGCTGCTGCTGGCCGCCGGAGAGCTCAAAGGGGTAGCGGCGCAGGGTGGCGTCGGGGTCGGGGAGCGCCACGCGGCGCAGAGCCTCGCGGGCGCGCTTGATGGCCTCGGCCTTGCCGAGGCCCTCGTGGTAGCGAAAGACCTCGGCGACCTGGTCGCCGATACGCATCGCCGGGGACAGCGCCGTGGCGGGATCCTGGTAGACCATGGCGATCTGCTCGCCGCGCCACTTGCGCACCGCCTCTTCACTCAGCGTGCTGAGATCCTGGCCATCGACCAGCACCTGCCCGGCGTCGACCGTGCCGTTGGCCGCCAGGTAGCGAAGGGCGGCCATGGCCAGCGTGGTCTTGCCGCAGCCCGACTCGCCGACCAGGCCGTAGGCCTCGCCACGCGCGATGCGCAGGGTCACGCCTTTGAGCACCGGCAGGTCGCGGCCGCGACGATGGAAGGTGACCTCGAGGTCGCGGACGTCGAGCGCCGCGGGCGCTGCGTCCGCAGAGTTGGCTGGTTGCTCCACGGCGCTCATTTCGAGAAGACCCTTGAAAGGCCGTCGGTGATGAGGTTGACGCCGACCACCAGAGAGGCGAGGGCGGCGGCGGGGAACAGCACCGTCCACGGGGCGATCTGCAGGAAGATGCGCTCGGTGGCGATGGTGAGGCCCCAGTCGGGTGACGGCGGCACCAGGCCGAAGCCGAGGAACGACAGGGTGGCCGCCGTGAACACGGCGTAGCCCAAACGGATCGTGCCCTCGACGATGATCGGCTGCGTGATGTTGGGCAGGATCTCACGCGCCATGACGAACGCCGAACGCTCGCCGCGCAGGCGCGCCGCCATGACGTACTCGCGCTCACGTTCGCCGATGACCGCCGCGCGGATGGTGCGGCTGACCACCGGCGTGAACAGCGCGCCGATGACGACGATGACGATGGCCACCGACTTGCCGAGCAGCGACAGAACAAGGATCGAGGTGATGATGATCGGCAGCGCGAGCAGCACGTCGACCAGCCTCATGATGATCTCGTCGGTGTAGCCGCGGTAGAAGCCGGAGACGAGGCCGATGATGCCGCCCCAGAGCAGGGCCAGGATCGTCGCCAGGGGCGCGATGACGAGCACGGTGCGGGCGCCGGCCATGGTGCGCGCAAGCACGTCGCGGCCAAGGTCGTCGGTGCCGAACCAGTGCGCCGCGCTGGGCGCCTGCAGGATTGCCATCGCATCGATGTCGGTGGGACTCTGAGTGAGGAACGTCGAGAAGAGAGCCATGAAGACCCAGAAGAGAACGATGACGAAGCCGGTCATGAAGGTCGGGCTGCGCAGCAGCGCCTTGACGAGATAGCGACGCTGCCGCCGCTGCTCCAGCATGGCGGCGGCGTTGGCCTGGATCTGCTGTTCGCCGGGGCCCGCGGCGGCGGCTTGCGGCGTGGCCATCGTCAGCCGCCCATGCGGATGCGCGGGTTGAGCAGCGCCACGACGATGTCGGCGATCAGGTTGGCGGCCATGTAGATCACGGCCACCATGAGCACGGACGCCTCGAGCATCACCACGTCGTGCGTCTGCGCGGCGTCGACCATGAGCTTGCCGATGCCGGGGTAGACGAACAGGGTCTCGATGACCACGAGGCCGCCGATGAGCCAGCCCACCTGGCTGCCGATCACCGTGACCGTGGGCACCATGGCGTTGCGCAGCACGTGGCCGAAGATCACGCGACGGCGCGGCAGGCCCTTGAGCACGGCGGTGCGGATGTACGGCATAGCCAGCACCTGCACGGTGCCGACGCGGGCCATGCGCGCGATGTAGCCCAACTCGAGGAACATGAGCGGGATGGCGGGGAGGATGAGGTAGTAGAAGCGACTCACGAAGGGGGAGCCGTCCGGCGGCATCGCCGTCACCGGGAGCCACTTGAGCCACACCGCGAAGATGTACAGCAGGACAACACCGCTCACGAACTCGGGGATGACGGTCATCGACAGCGTCGAGATCGTGATCCCCCGGTCGAGGACGCTGTCTCGTCGCAGGCCCGCGAACACGCCCAGCACGATAGACACCGGTACGATGATCAGCAAGGCGAAGCCGGCCAGCAGCAGTGAGTTGCCGAGCGCCTTCATGACCGTCGGAAAGACGGGCACCTTGAGAAGCAGTGAGTCCCCCCAGTCGCCGGTGACGAAGCCGCCTGCCCAGCGCGCGTAGCGCTCATACAGCGGCTTGTCGGCGCCCAGCTCCTTGTTGAGGATCCTGACCTGCTCGTCGGTGGCGTAGGGCCCCAGGATGGAGCGCCCCACGTCGCCGGGCAGCACCTCGGCGAGCGCGAAGATGAGTATCGACACGAGGATCAGTGTCGGCACCATGAGGAGCAGCCGGCGGCCGATGAGGCGCAGCATTCCGGGGACCCTACGTCAGCCTATGATGGTAGTCGCCCAACTCGCCTTACGCGGTCGCCACGAACGCCTGGCTGACATCGCAGTAGAACGAGCCGGGACCCTGAACGCCGTACACGGTCTTCTTCTGCGTGCGCAGCTGGGTGATGAAGAACGGCACGAGGATCGGCGTGTCGTCCTGCTGGATCTGCGAGAGCTTGGTGCCGAGCGTCGTGCGCGTCGCCTCGTCGCTGGTCGCCATGTACTGGTTGAAGGTGGTGGCGAAGTCCTTGTTGTTCCAGTGCGACGAGCTCCAGGCGCTGTCGGGCAGGAGCATGGCTTGCGCGAACACGCCGGGCGTGGGCCGGCTGCCCCACTCGACGATGACCATGGGGGCGCTGAGCCACGGCGTGTCCGTGTTGGGGCCGGACTGGGTGCCCGCGTAGATCGCCTCGTAGCTGATCTGGTCGAGCTTGACGTTGATGCCGGCCGGCGCGCACTGGGCCTGGATAAGCTGCGCGAGCTGCGGGTTCTCGAGGTACTTGGCGACGGTCAGCGTGATCTCGAGGCCGCCGGACTTGCCGGCGTCGGAGAGCAGCTGCTTGGCCTTGTCGTAGTCCTGGGCGCGCGGCGCCGGGGTCGGGCTGCCCGGGTAGACGGTCGGCTCCCAGAAGGTGTCGTAGCCGAGGTTGCTGCGGCCGTCGTACAGCGCCTTGTTGATGGCTTCGCGATCGAGGCACCAGGCGACCGCCTGACGGAGGTTCGCGTCCTGCCACGGATCCTTGTTGACGTTGAACGCGACCTCGCGGATGCCGGTGCCCGGGTAGATGTCCACGCGGAGGTTGGGGTCGGCGAACAGCGCCTGTGAGCCCTGGAAGACCGTCTGCGGCTGGAGGTCGATAGCGCCGGACTGAAGCTGCAGGTTGGCGGCCGACTCGTCCTGGACGAGAACCCAGTCGATCTGGTCCATATACGGCAGCTGATTGCCCGCGGCGTCCTTGCCCCAGTAGGTCGGGTTCTTCACGGCGGTGCACTTCTGCTTGGCCACGTACTCCTTCATCGTCCAGGGGCCGGTGCCCACAGGGTTCTTGGCCCAGTCGCCCTTGTACGTGCGCGGCAGCATGACGGTGTTGTACGACGACGCGCTCACCATGAACGGGAAGTCGGCGAACGGCTTGTCGAGGTTGAACGTCACGGTGGCTGCGTCGGTGGCCACGGTACCGCCCGGCGAAAGGATGCCGCCGAGGGCAGAGAGGGCGGCCGAGCCGCTCTTGGGATCGACGAGGCGATCCATGGTGGCGGCCACGTCGGCGGCCTCGAACGCGCTGCCGTCGCTGAACACGACGCCCTGGCGCAGCTTGAAGGTCCAGACCGAAGCATCGGTGTTGGGCGACCAACTCTCGGCGAGCTTGGGCTTCAGCCCATTCTTGTCGTCCAGGTCGATGAGGTACTCGCAGAACTGCGAGATGAGGACGATGCCGCCCTGGTCGTAGATGGTGACCGGGTCGAGGTCGGTGATCGACGGCGGGAGCACGGCCTTCAGCGTGCCGCCCATGACCGGCGCCGGCATGCCCGTGCCGCTCGGGGCCGGCGAAGCGGAGCCGCCGCCGCTGGTGCTGCCGCCGCAGGCGGCCAGCAGCGAGCCGGCGGCCGTGGCGGAGAAACCGAACACGGAGGCGCGGACCAGCAACTGGCGCCGCGTCATATGCCCTTTGTTGACCTGCTCGATGAGATGGTGTGCGTAGTCTCTGCGATATTGCTCGTCACTCATCTTCGCTACTCCCCCTTGGCGTAGGCCTGCAAAAAGACGTAGGCGGTCGCGGCGCCCCGCGCCGCAACCTTGCTCTAACCACATTTGTGGCACCTTACAACCTCTCCGTCAAGATAGCAACAGAGATTGACCGGTTAATTAGCACGCGCGCTGAGCGGTACTACCGAATCGTTCTGTGAAGCATCCGTGGAGGAGCACAAAATGTGGCCAACGCGCGGCTCCGCTGATATATGTGCGGCACAGAAAGGCACCGCCCAAGCCTTCGTCCATCCTTGCCCGGAAAGCTGGTATGTACCACGAGCGCCTATGGTACGCTTGCGCGGACCAGATGGCAACACCGCGAACGACAGGGTGGTCGCCGACTCTCGGCGGCGGCGCGGTGGAGGGGTGATGCGAGTGGGAAGCGAACGGCGCCAGCCGGCTCGGTCGAGCCCTCTGTACTCGTGGGTCGCCGCGCTGCTGCGCGACGAGATCGAAGCCGGGCGTCTGGACCCTCACGGCTCGGTGCCATCTGAGCGGGTTCTGAGTGAGCGGTACCAGGTCAGCCGGATGACCGCCCGGCACGCCCTGGAGACCCTCATGCTCGAGGGCTACGTCTACCGCAGCCCCCGCCGCGGCACGTTTGTGGCCGAACCCAGGCTGCGCTTCAGCGTCGGGAGCTTCACGCGGGTCATGAGCGACGCCGACAGCACTCCCGGCACCGAGGTGCTGGCGGCCGCCACGCTCGACCCGGACCCCATCATGTCCGCCCTGCTCGGCGTCCCCGCCGGCGGCCGCGTGCACCTGCTGCAGCGGCTGCGCACGGCGAAGGGCGAGCCGGTCGCCATCGAGAACATCCATCTGTCGGCGGCGCGCTTCCCCGACCTGCTGGAATGCGATCTCACCGGCTCGTTGTGGGAGATCCTGCGCTCACGATACGACGTGCACCCGGCCAGGGCCGACGCCAGGGTAGTGGCCGTCACGCTCGACCGCTTCGAGGCCGAGACGCTGGGGGTGAAGCCGGGGAGCCCGGCGATCGTCCTCTCGCGGACGGTGTTCGACGCCAGGGACGAGGTCGTGGAACTGGCCCGCGACGTCTACCGCGGCGACCGCACGGAGTTCTCGGTGAGCGCGCCGGTGGACGGCGGCGCGGCGTAGCGCAGATCCCTCGTCGCCCGGGCCCGGGTCAGGCCAGGCGCACTCCCTGCCGCCGCAGCGCCGCCTGGACTCGCCGCACATCCACCTGGCCCGTGCCGCGACCGTCCTTGAGCGAGACGGCGGCCGCCACGCCGGCCGCCTGGCCGGTCACGGCGCAGCACATCTGACTGCGAGTGGCCGCGTGCGAGGTCTTGTCGCCGGCCACGCAGCGCCCGGCGACCAGGAGGTTGTCGACGCCCTGAGGGACGAGGATGCCGTAGGGCACCTGGAAGTAGCGGCCCGTGGTCGGCAGGACCAGCGTGCCGTAGCCGTCCAGGAACTCGGGGAAGATGCCCACCGAATCGTCGAAACGAGCCTCGCTGCGCACGTCATGCCCGGTGAGGTCGTAGCGGCCGACGATCTTGCGGGAGTCGCGCGTGCCGAGGGTCATGCCGAAGGTGCGCAGCCGGGCGTTCTCGAAGCCGGGGGTGAAGCGGCGGAGCGCCTCGATGGCCATGAGCGCCTGCCGGCGCCCCTCGATCTCGGCGCGCGTCAGGTCGCGCACGTCGGTGCAGTCGTAGCCCCCCATCATCACCATGTTGAGAGAGCTCGCCTCGCCGGTGTCGGTGACGCGCCCCCAGGTGCCGCCGATGCTGCGCACCTCCTCGGGGATGATGCCTTCGCGGCGCGCCAGATCGAAGGGCTCCTGGAGGTACGGGCTGAAGAGGTGGTCCTCCTTGCCCGTCGTCTCGACCTGCCAGCACTGGCCCCAGTCTCCGTAGGTGGGGGCGGTGGCCGCGACGTACTCGAGAAAGCGCTCCTTGACCACCCCCGAGCACGAGAACATGACGGTGACGCCCATCATCTCCTCCACCGGGGTCTTGCGGCACGGCGCCCCGGCGAGGCGGGCGATGTCGGCGTCACCACTGGCGTCGATGACACGCTCCGCCAGGATGGCCTGACGGCCGGACTTGCCCTCGATGATGATCCCCGTGATGGCCCCCGCCTCCATGATCGCGTCGACGGCCAGGCAGTGCAGAAGCGGATCGACGCCGGCCTCCTGAATGAGAGTATCGGCGACGACCTTGAACATCTCCGGGTCCAGCGCCTCGCTCAGCGACTGCGACTCCGGTTCGGTACCGCCCATGGCGCGGGCGCGCTGTTCGAGCTCGATGCCGATCCCCTGCAGGTCGACGGTGCCCTCGTGCCGATACCAGGCGACACTGTCGACCCCCACCTGCGAGATGACGCCCCCGAAGCACCCGTAGCGGTCCACCAGAAGGGTCTTCGCGCCGGCCCGGGCGGCGGCGATCGCCGCGGCAAGGCCGCCCGGCCCGCTGCCGACGACAAGGACCTCGGTCTCGCACAGGACCGGCGTGGTCCGCGGCTGTTCGTCGATGTATTTCATCAGTTCTCCAGTGGCCTTGAGGTACTCCGGCGGCGCCAGGCGCTGAGCGACGTGTCGGCGGGATCGCCGAGGCGGTTCTTTCGCCGGCGCTTGACAAGAGTATGCCACAGCGTCCATGGTACATACCAGCCGCATGGTACATACCAACGGTGACGGCACATCAGACCCGACGGCTGCGCTGCCCGCCTGAAGGACGCAGGGTCGTTGCGCTCGGCTCATCGAGCCCGGGTCGGGCTTGAGCCGGGGCCGATCCATCAAACGGAGGAGTCGCCTCATGACTGATCGAACCCGCGCGCGCGCCGCCAGGACCGGCGCGTCGAGCCGTCGCGATGTGCCTGTCCCGGCGCCCGGGCAGGAGAGCCGCGGACGCTCGCTCGCCCGCCTGGCCGCCGAGGTCTTCGACGTCGTGGTCATCGGTGGCGGCGTGACCGGGTGCGGCGTCGCTCTCGACGCCGCCAGCCGCGGCCTCTCCGTGGCCCTCGTCGAGAAGCGCGACTTCGCCGCGGGCACGTCCAGTCGCTCCAGCAAATTGATCCACGGGGGGCTTCGTTACCTCGAGCGCATGGATATCGGGCTGGTGCGCGAGGCGCTCCACGAGCGCCGGCTCCTGCTCGAGACCATCGCGCCGCACCTCGTCAAGGCCACGCCCTTCCTCTTCCCTCTGAAGCGCCCCGTGTGGGACCGCTTTGTGATGGGGTCGGGCCTGTTCATGTACGACGCTTTGGCCGGGGTGCGCTCGGCGGTGCCGCGCCACCGTCATCTCTCGCGGGCGGCGTGCCTGCGCGACGCGCCATCGTTGCGCGGAGACGCGCTGTGTGGGGGTATCCGCTACTACGACGCCCAGGTCGACGATGCGCGCTTCTCGGTGATGCTGGCGCGCACAGCGACCGCCTACGGCGCCCTGTGCGTCCCCGCCGTCGATGTCACCGGGTTCATTCACCGGGGAGACAGGATCGCCGGGGTCCAGGCCCGCGACGTCGAGTCGGGAGATGAGCTCGAGGTGCGCGCCCGGACGGTCATCAACGCCACCGGCGTGTGGACCACGGAAGTGGAGCGTCTGGCGGGAGTCGCCGCCCCTCTGGTGGTCCGCCAGTCGAAAGGCGTACACATCGTCGTGCCGAAGGCGCGTATCGACGCCGCCGACGCGCTCATCCTCCCTACAGAGAAGAGCGTGCTGTTCGTGCTGCCCTGGGGCGACCAGTGGATCGTCGGCACGACCGACACCGACTGGAGCTTCGGGCTGGATCATCCCTCGGCTACCCATGGCGACATCGAGTATCTTCTGGACCACGTGAACGCGGTGCTGCGGGATCCGCTGACCTTCGCCGACATCACCGGCGTGTACGTCGGTCTGCGTCCTCTGCTCGGTAAGGGGGCCGGCGATACGGCCAAGCTGTCCCGGGAGCACGCGGTGCGGCGCAGCGCCCCGGGGCTCGTGAGCGTGGCGGGCGGCAAGTACACGACCTACCGGGTGATGGCCCGGGACGCGGTCGACGCGGCGGCTCGGGACCTGCCTTTCGCGGTCGCGGCCAGCCGCACGGCCGCTCTCCCGCTCCTGGGGGCGGTCGGGTTGGCCGGCGCCGAGTACCGGCTGCGCGTCCATCCTGGGGCGACGGGCCTGACGCCGCAGAGACTGCGGCGCCTGCTGGGTCGCTACGGAACGCTGGCCACCGACGTCCTGGACCTCGTGGTCGACGAGCCGCACCTGGGCGAGCCCCTGCTCGGGGCGGAGAAGTACCTGGCCGCCGAGGTCCGTTACGCGGCGCTGCACGAGGGAGCGCTCCACGTCGACGATGTCCTGACGCGCCGCACCCACATCGGCTTCGACGTGCCCGACCGTGGTGAGCTGGCGGTCGAGCAGGTGGCTCAGCTCATGGCTCCCGTCCTGGGGTGGGATCAGGCGGCCATCGCCCGGGAGATCACGCACTACCGGGCGCGGCTCGTCGCCGAACGCGCCGCCCAGTCGATGCTGGACGATGCCGCGTCGGATTCGGCCCGCTCTCCGGTGCGCGACCTGCGGCTCCCGGCCGGATGATCACGCGCCGATCACGCGCGTGAAGCCGGCGAGCAGCAGCGCGTTGCGGAGGGCCTTCGCGACCGTGGGAGAGACGGGCATGTGGAGCAGGGGGGATCGAGCATCTCGACCTGTGCCCGCGAGACGTAGGGTCCCAGGATGGAGCGCCTCGTGTCGCCCGGCATCCTGGGAACCCTACGTCAGTCTGAGTCAGCGGTCGTGCGGCCTGCCTTGTCAGGCCTTGATGAAGGCCGCGGACACGTCGCAGTAGAAGGCGCCGGGGCCGGTGACGCCGAAGACGGTCTTCTTCTGCGCACGCAGCTGGGTGATGAAGAAGGACACGATGATCGGCGTCTCGTCCTGCTGTATGGTCGACAGCTGGGCGCCGAGATCGAGCCGCGAGGCTTCGTCGGTGGTCGACATGTACTGCTCGAAGAGGCCGGCGAACTCCGGGTTGTTCCAGTGCGACGAGCTCCAGGCGCTGTCGGGCAGCAGCATGGCCTGCACGAACACGCCGGGCGTCGGCCGCGGGCCCCACTCGGTGATGCCGAAAGGCACGTTGAGCCACGGGGTGTTGTCGTTTGAGCCCGCGTACCACTTCTCGTAAGCGATAGAGTCGATGGTAACGTTGATGCCGGCCGGCTTGCACTGCGCCTGGATGAGCTGCGCGTACTGCGGCACCTCGAGGTAGTCCTCGGCGGTCAGCGTGATGTCGAGGCCATTGGGGAAGCCGGCGTCGGCGATCAGCTGCTTGGCCTTCTCGATGTCCGGGGTGCGCGCGACGTTCGCAGGCTGGTTGGGGTACACGTCGGGATTGAAGAAGGAGTCGTAGCCGAGGATGCTCTTGCCGTCGAACAGAGCCTGGTTGATGGCTTCGCGATCGAGGCAGAGTGCCACTGCCTGGCGCACCCTCTTGTCGGTGAAGGGCTTCTTAAGGGTGTTCATCTGAAGCTCGCGGATGCCGGACGACTTGTAGACATCCACCCTGATGTTGGGGTCGGTCCACAGCGCCTGCGCGCCCTGGAAGACCGTCTGCGCCTGGACGTCGATCGCCCCGGACTGCAGCTGCAGCGTGGAGGCGGACTCATCGGCGACCATGAGCCAGTCGATCTCGTCCATGTAGGGCAGCTGACGACCCTGCGCGTCCTTGCGCCAGTAGTCCGGCTTCTTCGTGGCGATGCACTTCTGCTTGGCCACGTACTCCTTCATCAGCCAGGCGCCCGTGCCCACGGGGTTCTTGGCCCAGTCGCCCTTGTAGCTGCGCGGCAGCATCACCGTGTTGTACGACGACGTGCAGACCATATATGGGAAGTCGGCGAAGGGCTGGTCCAGGTTGAAGTCGACGGTGTACTGATCGACCGCCCTGGTGCCCCCGACGGAGAGGATGCCGAGCAGGGCGGCCTGGGCCGCCGAGCCGCTCTTGGGATCGACGAGGCGGTCCATCGTGGCGACCACGTCGGGAGCCTCGAAGGGGCTGCCGTCGTTGAACTTGATGCCCTGACGCAGCTTGAACGTCCAGACGTCGCCCGTCGGGTTGGGCGTCCAGCTCTCCGCGAGCCGGCCTTCCAACGACATGTCATCCTTGAGGTTGATGAGATACTCGCAGAACTGCGAGATGAGCGTGATACCGCCCTGGTCGTAGATGGTGACCGGGTCGATGTCGGTGAGTGACGGCGAGATGATGACTTTGAGCGTGCCGCCCATCACGGGCTCGGCCGCGCCGCTGGCGCTGGCCGACGGCGACTCCGCGGTGGTGCCGCCGCCGCAGGCGGCCAGCAGCGAGCCGGCGACCGTGGCGGAGAAGCCGAAGACGGAGGCGCGCACCAGCAACTGGCGCCGCGTCATGTGCCCCTTGTTGACCTGCTCGATGAGATGGTGTGCATAGTCTCTGCGGTACTGGTCGTCGGTCATGTTCGCTACTCCCCCTTGGCGTAGGCCTACAGAACAACGTGGGCGGCAACGGCGCCCCGCGGCACCATACCGCCCCTAACCACATGTGGGGCACCGTACAACCTCTCCCGCAAGATGGCAACAGAGATTGACCGGTCAATCGGCACTGAAAGAACGCGGTCTTGCAAGATCTTTCTGTGAGGTGCACATCTGCCCGCGCGAAGAACTGGCGAGACTGGACTATCCCGATCGAAACGCTCGTGGCGGAGGGCTCCCTGCCTCCGGATCACCTCCTGCTCAGATGCCATGGCCCAATTCGGCGAGCGAAAGCCTGCTCAGCGTATCCGGACTGGGGACACCCTCGTGGTTCCAGCCGCGCAGCCGGTAGTACTCGTCGAGCGCCTCGTCGAATGCCGCCGCGCCGAGCACCTTCCCTGCGGCCACCCCATCCGCATGGGGCACGCTGAGGATCCGTTCGGGGAGGCGGTCGTCGGCGCGGCGCAGGCCCTCACGCAGGTTCAGCAGCCGACCGAGGTTCCAGATGCGGGCGCCGATGGTCATGAGCTCCTCATGGGACGTCTCGCGCCCCCACAAGTGCTTGAAGTGGACGCCGAGGAAGTCGGTGTCGAGGGCCATGTTGGCGCACCACACGCCGGTCCAGGCGACGGCGCTGAAGTCCTGCTGGTCGACGACGAGCCGGGCCTTGCCGGCCAGCGAGTCGGCGGCGCCGGCGCCGCCGAGGATGTCGTCGCCGGCGGTGAAGGCGCGCATGTGGCAGGCGCCGCGGTCGGAGGTGGCGTAGCCGAGCCCCATGCCGAAGGTTCCGCGCGGGTCGTAGGCCGGCATCTCGAGGCCCTTGACCTCGGCGGCCAGGTCGGGCCGGCCCTTGAGCGCGGCCAGGGCGCGAGCGCCGAGCGCCAGCTCGGCGCCGAAACCCTGGCGCGTAGCGATGAGCCGCGGCGCCTGGAGGTAAGAGGCGACGTCGCCGAAGCGCAGGCCGTAGTCGGCGGCGCCTTGCTCGCAGAGGTCCATCGCCAGCGCCACCACGGCGCCTGTGGACATGGTGTCGAGGCCGAGCTCGTCGCACTCGCGGTTGAAGGCCGCGATCGCCGGGAGATCGCCGATGCCGCAGTTTGAGCCGCACAGGCCGAGCGTCTCGAACTCGGGGCCTTCGCAGATGTAGCCGCCGAAATCGTGCACCTGACGGCAGGCCAGCGGGCACTGGGTGCAGGCGCGGACCTTGGTGCGGATCTTCAGCAGCGCCGCGGAGCCGATCGTCCCGGCGCCGTCGAACGCGCCCGTGCGCCAGTTACGCGTGGGCAGAGCGCCGGCGCCGTTGACGGCTTCTACCAGAAACGGCGTGCCCTCTTCGCACGTCCAGGCGTTGTCGGCGGTGAGCACGCGCTCTTCCTGCAGGCGCAGCACCTCGCGCGTGAAGGCCACCGCGTCGCCGGCCCTGACCGCGCCCGTGCCCCGCACGGCCACGGCTTTGAGGTTCTTGCTGCCCATCACGGCCCCGGCGCCGCCGCGGCCAGCCTTGTGGAACTGGTCGGTGGAGAGGCAGGCGAAGGGCACGAGGTTCTCGCCGGCCGGGCCGGTAGAGAGCACCTTGGCGCCCGGCCCCATCTCCGTGCGGATGAGCTCTTCGAGCGGGGCCGTCTCCAAGCCCCAGTAGCGGCCCGTGGCGGGCACAAACTCCACCTTGTCGTCGGTGATACGCACGAGGACGGGGTGGGGGGCGCGGCCCGTGATCACCACGAGGTCGTACCCGGCGAACTTGAGCTCGGGGGCAAACGAACCGCCCACGTAGGAGTCGAGCAGCGTGCCCGTGGCGGGGCTCTTGCAGCCCACCGCCAGGCGCGAGCAGGTGGCCGCCAGCGTGCCGGCGAACGGGCCCGTCGCGAGAATCAACGGATTCTCAGGGGCCAAGGGGTCGGTGCCTGGGGCCAGCTCGTCGAACAGGTAGCGCAGCAGCAGGCCTTTGCCGCCCACGAAGAGCCGCGCCCACTCCGCGTCGAGCGGCTCGACCGAGGCGCGCAGCCCCGTGAGGTCGAGCCTGAGCACGTTACCTGTATAGAAGTCCATCGAGTCTCCTCAGCTCGTTCCGCGAGCGTACCGCAAGGAACCGGCGGTCCCCCGCCTCAACCGTCCACCGCCGGCGGGATCAGCACGAAGTTACCGAGCTGCTTCTTCCCGGGGAGCTCGCGCTGCGCGTCCGCGATCTGCCCGAGAGGGAACGTCTTCGCCACGAGCGGCTGTATCTCGCCGCGCTCGATGTAGGCGACGAGATTGGGAAAGACCGGCGCGTCCCACGCGGTGCAACCGATCAGGGTCAGATCCTGCAGGTAGAAGGTGCGCTTGTCGAGCGTGACCAGCGGGCCGGCTATCGCTCCCGACGAGGCGTATCGCCCGCCTCTCTTCAGCGCCCTCAGCAGGCCGTCGAAGGCCGGGCCGGCCACGTTGTCGATGACCACGTCCATGGACTTCTCACCGACGGCCGCGGCGATATCGTCGCCGGTCTCGACGACACGATCCGCGCCGATGGAACGCAGCTGCCGCAGCCACTCCTCGCGAAGGCTGCGGTCGGCGGGCGAGGTCTCCGGGTGGAGCTGCCCGAAACGGTAGGAGTCGTCGGCCGTCACGATGGCGCCGCGGCGCTTCGCCAGCTGCACGGCCGCCGAACCGACGCCTCCCGAGGCGCCGGTGACCAGAACGTGCTCGCCCTTCGCCACGCCGGCGCGATGCACCATGTTCTCGGCGGCCCCGTAGGAGCACGGGATGGTGGCCAGCTCGATGTCGCTCCAGGCGCACTCCACGGCGAATATCTCCGAAGCAGGGACCTTGACGAATTGCGCGAACGCGCCGTCGAAGTCGGAGGCCATCCAGGTGTTCTCCATGGACGCGAAGCCCAGCGGGCGCATGCAGGCGCGCACCAGCACGCGCGTGCCTATCGTCGCTGCGTCGCCGCCGGCGGCGACCGCGACAACGCGACCGCAGCAGTCGGTGCCCTGGATGAAGGGGAACGGGGTCGGCGCGCTCCAGCCCCCGTCCGCCTTGTGTCTCGCCTCCCGCTCCTCGGCCTCAGCCGTGCTCTCGGTACTGTCCGTCACGGTCTTCGAGTACCAGCCGAGGCGCGTGTTGATCTCCGTGTTGTTGACGCCGGCGGCGAGGACCTGCAGCAGGACTTCGCCCGGCGCCGGCTTCGGGACGGGCACCTCACGGTAGTCGAGCTTATCCAATCCACCATTGCCGGTGGTGACGACCGCCATCATCGTCGCGGCGGCGCCTTCGAGGTCGAAGCGATCCTTGTCGAGGATTGTTTGTCTGCGCACTACATCGTCCAGCGTCGTCATGATCGCGCTCGCTTTCTTTCACGCTCAGGACGGGCCTCCGCCTCTGCGACCAGACGCGTCATCTGCGCCTGCACATCGTCGGGCAGCGGCTCCGGCCGATACTCACGCAGGATACGCCGCGCCTCTGCCAGCGAACGCTCATGGATGTCGGTGCCGCCCAGCGCCAGCCAGTCCTCGTGCACGCGGCGGTCGATGTACCGCGGCTGGCTCTGCTCGCGCATATGCCGCATCGTCGCTTCGAGACTGAGGTAGTCGCCGGACGATCCGACGGCGCAGATGTCGTCGACGGCCAGCGTCTCGTCATCGACGCGGATGCCGGCCGCGCACTGCCGGATCATGCCGACGAGCTCGGCGTCCATGACCAGCTGGCCGAAGTCGAAGGTGAGCCCCGACTCGATGATGCCGGCGCCGGCGATCACATTCGCGCCGGCCAGAGCCGCGAATGTGGCGGTCAGTGTCTTCTCGTGGCCGGACTGCGCGTCGGGGAGCTTGCTGTCGCCGAGGCCGCCGGCGACGAAGCTCGGCAGGCGGTAGTGCTGGGCCAACTGCGCCACCGCAGCGGTGATGAGGGCGAGCTCAGGTGAGCCGACGCTGGCCGACGCCAGGCGCAGGTCCATGCCGGTGCTCACGCTGCCGTAGATGACCGGCGCGCCGCGCTCGGCGAGCTGGGCGAGCGTGATCCCTGCCAGTACCTCGGCATTGTGTACCACCAGCGTGCCGGCGAGCGTGATCGGGGAAGAACCGCCGGCCATGGCCATGGACACCACGTTGATGCCGACGCCACTGCGCACGCCCGCGAGGATGACCTCGCAGCAGTCGCGGGCCAGCTTGAGGGGGCTCACGGGGCACGTGGTGAAGGTGACCAACGGGCGCTCGCGGACGGCGTCCGCGGACCCCAGGATGGCCGCCTGCAGACCCACGATGCGCTCCGCGAGGAAGCCGTTCTGGGGGCCGAGGAAGACGTGCTTGGTCGTGCTGCGCAGGATCGCGTCGGCCGTGTGCAGGGCGGCGACCTGTGGGGGAACGTCGTGGGCGCCGAGCGCCCGATTGCAGATGCCGAGCTCATCGAGGGCATCGACCGCGGCGGCGGAGGCTGCGACGTCCTCCTTGCGCGGTTCGCGGCGCTCGCCGCTGAAGGGGTCGATGACGAAGATGCCCTCGCCGAAGCTCGTGAAGACACCCCGTCCCCGCTCGACGACCACGTCGCGGGCGCGGTCTCGTCCGTGCAGGACCAGTGTGGGAGGCGCCGAGCGAACGGCGTCCTCGACGACGTGGGGCGGGATGCGCACCATCTTCGTCGCCAGGTCCACCCGGCACCCGCCGTCGGCCAGCACGTCCAGGGCATCATCGGATTCGACGAACACGCCGGCTTGCCCCAGGACCTCAAGCGTCGCCAGGTGGATGTCGTCGACGCCGTCCGGGCTGAGCACCCGCAAGCTCACGCCGGCGAGGCGCCGGCGTTCGGCGGCGGCATTGCGCTTCATCCTCCCTGCCTCCTGTTCACGTGCGCCCCACCCCCAGCTCCCTCTCGGCGTCCTCGACGATCGCGCGCATCGCTTCCGCCGCTCCCGGGGGCAGCGGTGTGGGCACGTGGGTCTCGAGGATCTCGCGGGCCCTGGCGGTGGCG